>Ga0073934_10000125_pt1 | contig 226150 bp, 205 predicted proteins | sample LarsenN4metaG_FD_76834 | JGI IMG/M metagenome (GOLD analysis project Ga0073934, IMG submission 76834) | Hot spring sediment bacterial and archeal communities from British Columbia, Canada, to study Microbial Dark Matter (Phase II) - Larsen... ... | reverse complement strand
TCGGGCATTCTTGTGCGTGTTCATTCGGCTGAGCTCCTGCGAGAAGTGGATCGGTTCGCACCTTCCAGTCTCCCAGACTCAGTCCGAGTGAACAGAAACAACCTATTGGAAGTTCACAGCTAGCGCGCGGGGGCGCGGACCCTCGATCGAGCAAAGCACGCGCCGCGGTGCGATCGCACCGGCTACCCCGTGTTCCTCAACCCGGCCGAGATGCCGTTGATGGTCAGGTGAATGCCGCGCTTGATCCGCTCGTCGGTCTGCCCCTCGCGGTGACGCTTGATCAGCTCGACCTGCAGGTGATTGAGCGGATCGAGGTAGGGCGTGCGGTTCTTGATCGCGCGGGCCAGCTCGGGGTTGGATTCGAGAAGCTGCTTCTGTCCGCTGATCGCGAGCCAGTGCTTCATCGTGAGCTTCCATTCGTCGCGGATCGCCGCGAAGATCGCCTGACCGCGCTTCCTGTCGGCGGCCAGTCGCGCGTAGCGGCTGGCGATCGCCAGGTCGCTCTTGGCGAGCACCATTTCCATGTTCGACGTGAGCGCGCGGAAAAAAGGCCAGCGCGCGAGCATGTCGTGCAGCAGCTTGCGCCGCGCGCGCTTGGCCGCCGTGCCCGTCGCGCCGTTCAGGTACGCCTCGATGCCGCTGCCGAAGCCGAACCAGCCCGGCAGCAGCAGCCGGCACTGCCCCCACGAGAACACCCACGGGATCGCGCGCAGGTCCTCGATCCGCCCGGTCGCCTTGCGCGACGCGGGGCGGCTGCCGATGTTCAGCTCCATGATCTCGGCGATCGGCGTGGCGCTGAAGAAGAACTCGGCGAAGCCGTCGGTCTCGTACACGAGCGCCCGGTACGCGCGATGCGCGTGCTGCGCGATCTCCTCGAGCGCAGACTCGAAGTCCCGGTGTGCGTCGCGCGCGTCCGCATCGTGCAGAAGGCTCGCCTGCAGGACCGCGGACACCAGCAGCTCGAGGTGCCTGCGGCCGATGCGCGGGTCGGCGTACTTGGCCTGGATGATCTCGCCCTGTTCGGTCAGGCGGATCTGCCCGCGCACGCTGCCCGGCGGCTGTGCGAGGATCGCCTCGAAGCTGGGCCCGCCGCCGCGCCCGACCGTGCCGCCGCGGCCGTGGAACAGCCGGAGCTGCACGCCGTGCTCCTCGAACACCCGCTGCAGCCGCTTGGTCGTCCGGTACAACTGCCACGTCGACGCGAGAAAGCCGCCGTCCTTGTTGCTGTCCGAGTAGCCGAGCATGACCTCCTGCAGCGCGCGGCCGCGCTCGGCGGGGACGAGCAGGTGGCGCAGCCCGGGGTGCACGAGCAGGTCGCGCATGATCGCGGGCGCGCGCTCGAGGTCGTCGATCGTCTCGAACAGCGGGACGACCATCAGCGCGCAGCGGCGCAGCTCGTTGCCGGTGAGCAGCCCCGTTTCCTTCTGCAGCAGCGCGACCTCGAGCAGGTCCGACAGCGTCTCGGTGTGCGAAACGATGTGATTGTCGATCGCCCGCGGACCGAAGCGCCGCCGCAGCTCGCGAGCGCAGTCGAACACCGCGAGTTCGCTGCGCGTGCGGTCGGAGTAGGCAAGGTGCGGCGAAACCAGCGGGCGCGTGTGCGCCAGCTCGCGCGCGAGAAGCTGCACGCGCTCGGCCTCCGAAAGCCGCCGGTAGTCCGGGCAGACCTCGGCCGCGGCGAGCAATTCGGCGATGACCCCTTCGAACACGTCCGAGCTCTGCCGCAAGTCGAGCGTGGCGCCGTGGAAGCCGAAGACGTCGACTGCGCGCGCCAGCGGCGCGAGCCGGTGCCGAGCGAGCGGCGCGCTGCGGTGCCGCTCGAGCGAGCGCGCAACGGTCGCCAAGTCGGCGGCGAACTCCTCGACGCGGTCGTAGGGTGCGGCTTCGCCGAGCGCGGGCCGCACGCGCAGTTCGACGCCCAAGGCGCGCGCGGTGGCCAGCAGCCGCGCGTACACGCCGGTCAGCGCGCGGCGGTACGGCTCGTCGGCACGCTGAGGCGAGCGGTCGGGACTGGCGTCGGCGAGCGCCTGCAGCGCCGGATCGACCGGGCACAGCAGCGCCGACATCGAAAGCTCCGCGCCGAGCGCGTGCACTTCGTTCGCGTAGTGCTCGAGCACCGTTTCGGCCTGCGCACGCAACGCGGCGCGCATGGTATCGGCGGTGACGTTCGGGTGGCCGTCGCGATCGCCGCCGATCCACGAACCCAGCGCGAGAAACGGCGGCAGCGTGTCCGCGCCGAGCGCGGCTTCGAGGTCCGCGTACAGCGCCGGCAGTTCGGCGATGAAGGTCGTCCGCCAGTACGACAGCGCGTTGACGATCTCGTCGTAGACGGTCAGCTTCTGCGGCCGAAGCAGCCGCGTTTGCCACAGCGTGGCCACCAGCGCGAACAGCCGCTCGTCGATCGCCGCAACGTCCGCGTCGGCGGCCTCGCGCGCGTCGATCAGCCGGGCGATCTCGCGCTCGGTGTCGAGGATGCTCTTGCGGCGGACTTCGGTCGGGTGCGCGGTCAGCACCGGCATCACGGTCGCGTTCGCGAGCAGCTCGCGCACGCGCGCGGCCGTGATCCCGCGCTCGCCGAGCGCGGTGATGGTCTGCGCGAGGCTGCCGAGCGGCGCCTGTCCGGCGCGCTTGAGCCGCCGCAACTCGCGCACCTGGTGCTGGTCCTCGGCGATGTTCGCCAGATGCGAGAAGTAGCTGAACGCGCGCACGACGCTGATCGTCGCGTCGCGCGACAGCCGCTTGAGCAGCGCATCGAGCCTGCGCGCGTCCTCGGGGTTGCCGTCGCGGCGGAAGCGGGTCGAGGTCTGGCGGATCGTCTCGACGGTGTCGAACATCGCCGTTCCCTCGTACCGGCGCAGCACGTCGCCGAGCAGCCGTCCGAGCAGCCTGATGTCCTCGCGCAGCGCGCTGTCGTTGCCGGTTGTCATGGCGCGGCACGATATCAAAGGCCATCCTCGAACCGCGCACACCTGGAGCGCCGGACCGACCGCGGGTGCATTCGCGCTTAAGATGCGTCCTTCCGCGTACCGTCGTCGCCTTCCGGCTGCGCGAATGACCGCATGACCGCCCTCGACCGACTGATCATCGCCACGCGCGAGAGTCCGCTCGCGCTTTGGCAGGCCGAACACGTCCGTGCGCGGCTGGCCGAGCTGCATCCGGGCATGCGCATCGAGCTGCTGGGCATGACCACGCGCGGCGACCAGATCCTCGACCGGGCGCTCGCCAAGGTCGGCGGCAAGGGGCTGTTCATCAAGGAACTCGAGGTAGCGTTGCTCGAAGGGCGCGCGCACATCGCAGTGCATTCGCTGAAGGACGTGCCGATGGAGCTGGCGCCCGAGTTCCGGCTCGCCGCGGTGCTGGCGCGCGAGGATCCGCGCGATGCGTTCGTCTCGCCGCGCTACGCAAGCCTCGACGATCTGCCGGCGGGAGCGAAGGTCGGCACGTCGAGCCTGCGCCGCGAACTGGCGCTGCGCGCGCACTATCCGCGGCTCGACATCCGTCCGGTGCGCGGCAACGTCGGCACGCGGCTCGCCAAACTCGACCGCGGCGACTTCGACGCGCTGATCATGGCCGCCGCGGGGCTCAAGCGCCTGGGGCTGGCGCAGCGCATCCGCCAGATCCTGCCGACGTCGAAGTTCCTTCCCGCGCCGGGGCAGGGCGCGCTCGGCATCGAAATCGCCGCGACGGCGGATGCAGCGGCTGCCGCGGTCGCACCGCTGGAGGACGCCGCCACCCGCGCGGCCACCGCGGCCGAACGCGCGGTCTCGCGCGGCCTCGGCGGAAGCTGCGAGGTACCGCTCGGCGCCTATGCGGAGATGGAAGGCGCGAAGCTGCGGCTGCGCGCGCTGGTCGGCAACGCTGCGCGCGGCGAGTTCGTCGAGGCCGAGGCCGACGGTTCGCCCGCCGATGCCGAACGCATCGCCGCGGACGTGGTCGCGCAGTTGAAGCAGCGCGGCGCGCTGCGGCTGCTTGCGGCGTGACGTTGCTGCCGCCGGTCATCGTCACGCGGCCCGACGCCGGCGGGCGCATGCTGGCCGACGAACTCGCGGCACGCGGGTTCGAGTCGCTGTGGCTGCCGGCGTTCGAGATCGGCCCTGCGCCCGACGAGCGCGCGGCGCGCGACGCGCTCGCGCGGCTCGCCGAGTTCGACCTTGCCGTTTTCGTCAGCCCCGCCGCCGTGCGCGCGACCGCGGCGCTGCTCGCCGGGGCGTGGCCCGCGCGCACCGCGATCGGCGCGGTCGGAGCGGCGACCGCACGCGCGGTCGCGCAATCGATCCCCGGCGCGCTGTCGGCAGCGGTCATCGCTCCCGGCGATGCGGACGAAGCCGATGCCGGCTCCGAAGCGCTGTGGGACGCGTTGATGCGCTCGGCGCTGAGGCCGCAACGCGTGCTGCTGCTGCGCGCCGAGGGCGGCCGAATGTGGCTCGCCGAACGCCTCGCCGAAGCGGGCGCGCGCGTCACTGCGGTCGCGGTGTATTCGCGCCGGGTGCGCGGCGCGGGCGAAGACGAAATCGCCACGCTGCGGCGCTGGAGAGACGCCGGCCGGCAACCGGCGATGCTCGTGACCAGCAGCGAGGCGGTCGACGTGCTGGTTCGACAGATCGAACGCGCCGGCGCGCTCGATTGGTTGCATGCGGGACTCGCGCTTGCGACGCACGCACGCATCGCCGAGCGCCTGCGCGCGGCGGGGTTCGCGCGTGTGGCGCTCGCGGCTGCGCGCGCCGATGCGATCGTCGATGCGATCAATGCGCAAGTAGAATCGCGCTGAAACGAATCGAGCCGGATCGCGCCGAAGTCCGGCCCGGGCCCGTCGCGGCGCCTGTGGTCGAGCAAACGCCCGGTGCAGCGCGTTTCGGCCGCACTCCATGAACGAAACTCCCTCGACTGTGGCAACGACGCCCGCGCCAGAGCGGCGGCCGCGCCGCGTCGGCCGCGTGCTCGCGCTCGTCGCGTTCGCCGGCATCGTCGCCGCGCTCGCGTACGGACTGAGCGAAACGCGGCGGCTCGCGCATCAGGTCGAACGCTTGCAGGCCGACGCGACCGCAGCGCTCGCCGAGGCGACCCGCTCGGCGGCCGAGACGCGCAACCGCATCGCCCGGATCGAAGAGGAGGTCGAGCGCATCAAGGAGCAGCGCGCCGCGGTCGACCAGCTCTACCTCGAGCTCACGCGCGGCCGCGACGACGCCGCGCTGATCGAAGTCGACCGGCTCGTCACGCTCGCTGCGCAGGAGCTGCAGGTCACCGGCAATGTCGCCGCGGCGCTGGCGGCGCTGCAGAGCGCGGACGCGCGGCTGGCGCGGCTGGAACGGCCGCAGCTCGTCAACCTGCGGCGCGCGATCGGGCGCGACATCGAGCGGCTGCGCGCGGTGCCCGCGGTCGATCTGACCGGAATCGCGGTGAAGCTCGATCAGATCGCGCAGGGCGTCGATGGCTGGCCGCTGCTCGCCGACCCCGCGGCGCGTCCCGCGCGGACGGCGGAGACGAAAGCGGCCGCCGATACGAAGAAGGGCGCCGACGACGGGTTTGTCGCGCGCATGCGCGCGTGGCTCGCACGCGAGTTCGGCGATCTGGTCCGAATCCGCGAGGTCGATACACCCGAGGCGCTGCTGCTTTCGACCGCGCAGCAGCAGCTTGTGCGGCACCAGTTGCGGCTGCGGCTGCTCAACGCGCGGCTTGCGCTTCAGGCGCGCAACGAGCGGATGTTCCGCGCCGATCTGGCGGAGGCGCAGGCGCTGATCGCGCGCTATTTCGACACGAAGCAACCGGCCGCCGCCAACGCGGCGCTGCAGCTTCGCCAGATCGCGCAGTCGACGTTGAACGTCGAGCTGCCCGCCTTGAACGACAGCCTCGCCGCGCTGCGCGCGCTGCGGCCCGCGACCGCGCGATGAGAGCGCTGTTCTGGGCGGTGGTGCTGGCGCTCGCTGCGGTCGCGGCGGCGCTGGCCGCGCGGCTCAACGACGGCAACGTCGTCGTACTGCTGCCGCCGTACCGGATCGATCTTTCGCTGAACTCGTTCCTGCTCGCCGCGCTGCTGCTGCTCGGCGCCGTCTATTGGATCGCGCGAACGATTCAGAAGATCGCCGACTTCCCGGCGCGCGTGAAGCTGTATCGCGAACGGCGCGCCGAGGTCGGCGGCCAGCGCGCGCTGCGCGAGGCGCTGCGGTCGCTGTTCGAGGGCCGCTTCGCGCGCGCCGAACGCGCCGCGAAGGCGGCGCAGGACGCGCCCGCGCTGGCGGGGCTCGCCGCGCTGATCGGCGCGCGCGCGGCGCACCGGATGCAGGAGCGCGAGCGGCGCGACGAGTGGCTCGCGCGGGCCGAGGCCGATCCGCAGTTGAACACGGCGCGGCTGGTCGCCGCCGCAGAGATGTGGACCGAAGGGCGAGAGAACGCGCGCGCGCTCGAAGCGATCGAGTCGCTGCAGTCGGCGGGCGGGCGCCACATCCACGCGGCGCGCATCGCGCTGGCCGCCAATCTCCAGGCGGGGCGCTGGGACGAGGTGCTCAAGGGCGTGCGACTGCTCGCCAAGCGCCATGCGCTGCACGAGGTCGTCGCCGCCCGCTACAAGGTGCTCGCGTGGCGCGCGCTGCTCGCGCAACGCCGGCACGATCCGTCGGCGCTCGAAGCGGCGTGGAATCGCGTTCCGGCCGAAGACCGGAGGATTCCCGAGCTCGCGCTCGAAGGCGCGCGGTTGCTGAACCGCGCGGGGCGCGGGCGCGCCGCGGGCGCGGCGCTCGAAGCCGCGCTCGAGAAGTCCTGGGACCCGCGGCTGCTCGACGAGTACGCGAAGACCTATGACTTCCCGGCGCGCGAGCGCATCGAGCGCGCCGAAGCGTGGCTGCACGAGCATCCCGGCGACCCGGCGCTGCTGCGCTGTCTCGGGCTGCTGTGCCTGCGCGAACAGCTCTGGGGCAAGGCGCGCAACTACCTCGAGGAGAGCTTGAGCGCGAAGACGCATCCGGCGACGCTGCTCGCGCTCGCCAGGCTCGCCGAGACCGTCGGCGACGAGCAGGAGGCGGCGCGCCGTTATCGCGAGGCGGCGCTCGGCTACGCCGAGCTGCAGGCCGAATCCGAAGCGGGCGAAGACGCGGGCGCGCCGCGCGCGGCGCTGCGCGAGTTCACCGTCTGATCGGCGGCCTTCGGCTTGACAACGCCGCGGGCGGTCACGAGACTTCGCCGACTTCGCGCGCGCAGGCCACGCGCCGCAGCGCGCCGGAGCGAACGCAGACGATGACAGGAGATCGCATGAACACCTTGCGCTACGCACTGTTTGCCGCCGGCACGCTGGTCTGTGCCGCGGCGAGCGCGCAGACGACGATCAAGATCGGTTACGCGACATCGCCGCAGTCGCACTACGGGGTCGGGACGACCGCGTTCTGCGAGGAGGTCGAGAAGCGAACGAACGGCCGCTACAAGTGCCAGCAGTTTCCGAACTCAGCGCTCGGCGGCGAACGCGAGATGATCGAGGCGGTGCAGCTCGGCACGCTCGACATCGTCAACACGTCGACCGGGCCCGTCGGCAATTTCGTGCCGGAGGTCAACATCGTCGACATCCCGTTCCTGTTCCGCGACTACGACCATGCGCGCAAGGTGCTCGACGGCCCGATCGGCGACGAGCTGCGCGCCAAGTTCCCGGCGAAGGGCCTGATCGCGCTCGCGTGGACTGAGAACGGATTCCGCCACATGACCAACAGCAAGCGGCCGATCGTCAAGCCCGAGGATGCAAAGGGGCTGAAGATCCGCAGCATGCAGAACAAGGTCCACATCCAGGCGTTCCAGTCGATCGGCATCCAGCCCACGCCGATGGCGTTTCCCGAACTGTTCACCGCGCTTCAGCAGGGCACGGTCGACGGTCAGGAGAATCCGATCCCGGTGATCCTGTCGGCCAAGTTCGCGCAGGTGCAGAAGCACCTTTCGCTGACCGGCCACGTCTATTCGCCGGCGCTGCTGATCGCGTCGCCGGCGCTGTGGAACAAGCTGTCGGACGCGGACAAGAAGGCCTTCACCGAGGCGGGCAAGGCGGGCGGCGCCGCGCAGCGCCGAAAGGTCAACGAAGACGAGAGAAACGGCATCGACGAACTGCGCAAGGCCGGGATGAACGTCGTGACCAACGTCGACGGCGCGGCGTTCCGCGCGGCGATGACGCCGGTGTGGGCCGAGTTCGCCAAGCAGTTCGGCGCCGACAACATCCGCCGCATTCAGGATGTCAAGTAGGAGGGAGTACGCATGCGGCTGACGTTGCGTCGTAGGCTAACTTCGCGCAGCGAAGTTAAGGGTCGCAGGCCCAGCCGAAGACACGCCATCAAGCGCATCCGGGACGTGAAGTGACGCATCCGTCCGTGAGCGAGCGGCGCAGCCGCGCGGCGAACGGAGACGGATGCATCTGCCCACCGCCGCGCGTGCACGCGCGGCGGGCTGCGGGCCGCGCACGGCACGCAGGTGCTGTGCGCTCGACGCGCTCGGCCCGCGCGCAAGCGGGGATCCAGGTCAGCGCAGCAAAGGTGCTGGGTTCCCGCTTGCGCGGGAACGACAGGCAGCGGAGCGATCCCGGATAGCGCGCATGGCGAAGTGGATCCTCGCGATCGATCGCGTCGTCATCAACGCCGTCTGGTTTCTTGCCGCGGTGCTTCTGGCGGCCGTCGCGTGCCTTGGTCTGTACCAGGTGCTGATCCGGTTCGTGCTGAACCAGCCGAGCCCGTGGACCGAGGAAGCGATCGGCCGGCTGTTGATCTGGATGGTGATGCTCGGCGTCGCCGTGGCGTTCAGGCAGGGCGCGCTGGTGTCGGTCGACGTGCTGCTGCGGCTCTCGCGCGGCGGCCTGCGGCGCGCGCTGCGGCTGGTCGTCCTCGCCGCGTCGCTGTTTTTCCTCGGTGTGATCGCCTGGGTGGGGTTCGACCTGGCGTGGCGAATCCGTTTCCAGACTTTCGCCGCGCTGCCGATCTCGATCAGTTGGGCTTACCTCGCGCTGCCGGTGGGCGCGAGCTTCTCGATGCTCGCGGTGATCGCGCATTACTTCGATCCGATGCACCGCGAGCTGGAATCGCAGCAATAGCGGCCGACTCGCAAGGGACACGGTAAGCGCCATGTCGATCGCGATGCTCGTCACGATGCTGTTGTGCTTCGCGCTGTCGATTTCGGTCGCGGTGTCGATCGGACTGGCGGCTTTCGTCGGCGTGGCGGGCTTCACCGAGCTGCCGTGGCTGGCGATCCCGAAGGAGATGTTCACCGCGATCGACAAGTTCCCGCTCGCGGCGATCCCGTTCTTCATCCTCGCCGGCAACCTGATGGAAACGGGCGGAATCTCCCGCCGGCTCGTCGATTTCGCCAAGTCGATCGTCGGCGGCGTGCAGGGCGGCCTGCCGATGACCTGCGTGCTGACGTGCATGATCTTCGCCGCGGTGTCGGGCTCGTCGGTGGCGACGACCTTCGCGATCGGCGCGATCCTGATTCCCGCGCTGATCCAGCACGGCTATCCGAAGAACTACGCCGCGGCGCTGCAGGCCACCAGCGCCGAGCTGGGCGTGGTGATCCCGCCGTCGATCCCGATGATCCTGTATGGCGTCGCCGCCGAGGTCTCGATCGGCGAGCTCTTCATCGCCGGTTTCGGTCCGGGGCTGCTGATCGGCGGCGCGCTGATGCTGTTCGTGTACCTGTACTGCAAGCGGCAGGGCTGGGGCAAGCGCGATGGCGACGGGCGGCTGCCGTTCGTGGTCGCGTTGCGCAACGCGGCGTGGGCGCTTCTGATGCCGGTGATCATCCTGGGCGGGATCTACGGCGGCGTCTTCACGCCGACCGAGGCGTCGGTCGTCGCCGTGTTCTACGCGCTTTTCGTCGGCGTCTTCGTCTATCGCGAAGTCGAGCCGAAACAGGTGTTCGAAGTGCTGAAGCGGTCGGTGATCTCGTCGGCGGTGATCATGTTCATCATCGCCAACGCGGGGCTGTTCGCCTACCTGATCACGCGCGCGGGTGTGCCCGAGCAGATCGGTCTGTTCCTGAGGGGCGTGCTGCGGTCGCCGGAGATTTTCCTGCTCGGCGTCAATGCCGCGCTGTTCGTGATCGGAATGTTCATCGAGACCTCGGCGGCGATCATCGTGCTCGCGCCGATCCTGGCGCCGGTCGCCGCGCACTTCGGCGTCGATCCGGTGCACTTCGGCATCGTGATGGTCGTCAATCTGGCGCTGGGCATGATCACGCCTCCGTTCGGCGTGAATCTGTTCGCGGCGTGCACGGTCGCCAGGATCTCGGTGGACCAGATCGTGACGCGGCTCATGCCCTTTGTCGCGGTCGTGCTCGGCTGCCTGATGGTCGTGACCTACTTTCCGCCGCTGACGCTGCTGCTGCGCGACCTCGTGTACCGATAGCGCCGGGCGATTCGATCGGTCGCTGAGAGACGCGCCGCGCGGTGTCCATCGGTGCGGGGCCGGACTTGAGCGGCCCGCCCGCGCATGGTCTGATGCGCGCATGCAAGCGATCAACGAAGTCCTGCTTGCGGCCGGCGCGCTGATGTTCGTCGCGATCCTGCTGTCGGCGCTGTCGCAAAGGGTTGGCGTTCCGACGCTGCTGGTCTTCCTCGCGGTGGGCCTGTTCGCGACCGAGCTGCCGGGCGCGCCCGAGGGGTTCATCGGCACACAGACCGCGGCGCTGATCGGCAACCTCGCGCTGGCGGTGATCCTGCTCGACGGCGGTCTGCGCACGCGCGCGTCGACGTTCCGCATGGTCGCCGCGCCGGCGCTTGTGCTCGCCACCGCCGGCGTCGTGCTGACTGCCGTGCTGGTCGGCGTGCTCGCGGCCGCGCTGCTCGGATTCGACTGGCGCTACGCGATGCTGATGGGCGCGATCGTCGGTTCGACCGATGCCGCCGCCGTGTTCGCGCTGCTGCGCGCCGGCGGATTGCGGCTGAACGAGCGTGTCAGCGCAACACTCGAGGTCGAATCGGGGATCAACGACCCGATGGCCGTGTTCCTCACCGTATCGATGATCGAGCTGATCCGGCTGCCGGAGGCGAGCGCCGCCAGCCTGTTGCCGATGTTCGCACTGCAACTCGGCGTCGGGCTCGCCTGCGGCTGGGTGCTCGGCCGCGTGCTTGCCGAGATCATCGGGCGCGTGCGCGTGACCGAAGGGCTGTACGCGCTGCTGATCCAGTCGGGCGGACTGCTGATCTTCGCGACGACGAACCTGCTGGGCGGAAGCGGCTTTCTCGCGATCTTTCTCGCGGGAATGGTGGTCGCGCGCCGGCGCGTTCACGTGACCGAGGACGTGCTGCGCGTCAGCGACGGATTGGCGTGGCTCGCGCAGGCGGGCATGTTCCTGATCCTCGGACTGTTCACCGATGTCAAGGACCTCGCCGACGTCGCCCCCGGCGCGCTCGCCATCGGCGCGGGGCTGATCGTCTTCGCGCGCCCGGTCGCCGTCGCGGTGTTCCTCGCGCCGTTTCGCTACGCGCCGCGCGAGATCGCGTTCATCGGCTGGGTCGGGCTGCGCGGTGCGGTGCCGATCGTGCTCGCGCTGTTTCCGCTGATGGCCGGCATCGCCGATGCCGCGCTGCTGTTCCACCTCACGTTCTTCACGGTGCTGCTGTCGCTGCTCGTGCAGGGCACGTCGTTGCCGCTGGCGGCGCGCCTCGCGCGGGTCGTCGTCCCGGCAGGGTCGCCGATCCTGTCTGCCGAGACGATCGAGGGAAGCCGCGACGGCCGCGAGCTGGTTCAGCTACGCGTGCTGCCAGATGCGCGTGTCGCGGGGCTGCCGCTGGAAGAGCTCGGCCTTCCAGGCGGAGCGCGCGTGGTCGAGGTCGTGCGGGCGGGCCGCTCGGTCGAGGCGTCGACGCTGGTCGCGGGCGACATCGTCGCCGTGCTCGCGCGCGACGATTCGGTCGACGAACTGGAGGAGCTGTTCGCGCCGGCACCGCAGGTTCCCGAATGGTCGCTCGATGCGGCGACCACGCTCGGCGACCTGCGCGACTACTACGGGCTGCGCATCCCGCCGGGCGCGACGACCGAAGAGCCCGTCGGCGAGTTTCTCCGCGCGAAGCTGAACGGCCGGCCCGCGGTCGGCGACTGCGTCGTCGTCGGCCGCGTCGTGCTGACCGTACGGCAGGCTGCGGGCGGGGCGATTCGCCGCGTCGGTCTGCGCGTGGCACCGCGCGGCGACGCAGCGTCTCGATGATCGCGGCTCAGACGCAGCGCCCGCCGTCGACTTCGAGGCAGGCGCCGGTGACGAACTCGGCTTCGTCGGACGCGAGGTAAAGGCACGCGTTGGCGACGTCGAGCGGGCGCGAGAAACGCCCGAGCGGGATCGTCGCGAGGAACTTCCTGCGGTTCTCCGGCGTGTCCGGCATGCCCATGAAATCTTCGAGCAGACCCGTCTCGCCGATCACCGGGTTGACGCAGTTGACGCGAATGCGATCGGGCCCGAGTTCCGCGGCCATCGCCTTGCTGGTGATGATCACCGCGCCCTTGCTGCCGTTGTACCAGACGAGCCCCGGCCGCGGCCGCACGCCGGCGGTCGACGCGATGTTGACGAAGCAGCCGCCGCCCTGCTTACGGAAGTACGGCACCATGTGCTGCGCGGTCCAGTAGATGCTCTTGACGTTGACGGCGTAGACGCGGTCGAACGTCGCTTCGTCGACCTCGAGCAGCGGCCGGTTGCGGTGCGTGGTACCGGCGTTGTTGACGACGACGTCGAGCCGCCCGAAATGCGCGAGCGCGGCGTCGAGCAGACCCGCGACGTCGGCGCCCTTGGACACGTCGCCGTAGGCGAACTGCGCGCGGCCGCCCGCGGCGCGGATCGCCGCGGCGACGCGTTCGCCCGCTTCGCGAGACAGATCGTTGACGATCACCGCGCAGCCTTCTTCGGCGAACCGTTTGGCGATGCCTTGGCCAAAACCCGAAGCGGCACCAGTGACTATGGCGACTTTATGCGCAAGACGGTTCATTGGATCGAAGCTCCTTTCCGCTTCGGGTTTCGTCGGAGGCTAACTTCGCGCGCAGCGCGAAGTTAAGCCGCGCAGCGGCGGCCGCAGACAAAGCCGGACGCGCCGCCGGTAACGATCGCAACCTTGTTCTGCAGTCTCATGTTTCAGAGTTCCTGACGAAGCCACCGAGACACCGAGATCACCGAGAAGGACGGGACGCTTCTCTCTGTGCTCTCTGTGTCTCCGTGGTGAATCGATTCACCCGTGCTTGATCGCGATGGTCTTCAGCGTCGTGAAGCCGAGCAGCGCCTCGAAGCCTTTCTCGCGGCCGTAGCCGCTCGACTTGACGCCGCCGAAGGGCAGTTCGATGCCGCCGCCCGCGCCGTAGTTGTTGACGAACACCTGCCCGCAGCGAAGCTTGCGCGCGAGCCGGAGCTGGCGCGCGCCGTCGCGCGTCCATACGCCGGCGACCAGCCCGTACATCGTGCCGTTGGCGATGGCGAGCGCCTCCGCCTCCGAGTCGAACGGTATCGCAGCGAGCACGGGGCCGAAGATCTCCTCTTGCGCGACCTTGTGGTTCGGCGGCACGTCGCGCAGCAGCGTTGGCGCCTGATAGAAGCCGGTCTGCGGCGCATCTTCGACGACGTGCCCCTGCGCGGCGACGGCGATGCCGTCGGCCTGTGCCTGGCTCAGGAAATCCCAAACACGCTGCAACTGGTTGCGCCGGATCAGCGGCCCGGCGTCCAGGTCGGCGAGCGCCGGGCCGACGCGAAGCTTCGACATCGATTCGCCGATGCGCTCGAGCAACGGCTCGTAGATCCGCCGTTCGACGAGCAGCCGGCTGCCCGCCGAACAGGTCTGGCCGCAGTTCTGCACGATCGCGTTCAGCGCGACCGGCAGCACTTCGTCCAGATCCGCGTCGGCGAAGACGATCTGCGGGCTCTTGCCGCCCAATTCCAGCGTGACGGGGCAGTGATGCTTCGCGGCGGCCTGTGCGACCAGTGTTCCGGTCGCGGGCGACCCGGTGAACGAAATGTGGTCGATCCCCGTGTGCGCCGACAGCGCTGCGCCCGCTTCGTGGCCGTAGCCGGTCACGACGTTCAGCGCGCCATCGGGAAATCCGACTTCCGCTGCCAGTTCGGCCACGCGCAGCAGCGACAGGCACGCGTCCTCGGCGGGCTTCACCACGCACGCGTTGCCTGCGGCGAGCGAAGCGCCGACGCTGCGCCCGAAGATCTGCATCGGATAGTTCCACGGCACGATGTGTCCGGTGACGCCGTGCGGCTCGCGGATCGTCAGCACGGTCATCCCGGTCTGGTACGGGATCGTCTCGCCGTGCAGCTTGTCGGCCGCGCCGGCGTAGTACTCGAAGTAACGCGCCAGCGCGTTGGCATCGGCGCGACCCTGCTTCAGCGGTTTTCCGGTCGTTCGCGATTCGAGCCGCGACAGTTCTTCGACATGATCGAGCACCTTGCGCGAGAGCCGTGCGAGCAGCCGGCCGCGCTCGGTCGCCGTCAGCCGCCCCCACGCGCCGTCACCGCACTCGCCGTAGGCGGCGCGCGCGGCGCGCACCGCCGCATCGATGTCGGCTGCGTTGCCGCGAGCGATCTTCGCGAACGGTTTGCCGTCCGACGGATCGATCACGTCGATCGACTGGCCCGAGCGCGCTTCGATCCAGCGGTTGTCGATGAAGTGATGTCTGCCGCTCGCGGCAATCCATCCGCCATCCATGGCCGTCCTCCCCTTTGTCGACGAGCGTGATTATGAGGCGGCGATGCGCGCTGTTCCAAACGCTTGCGCCGCTACAATCGATCGACATTCGAATCCAGAGCGAGCAGACGATGGGATTGGACCGCGTGCCCGCCGGCCGCGCACTGCCGGACGACTTCAACGTGATCATCGAGATCCCCGCGCACGCGGACCCGATCAAGTACGAGGTCGACAAGGAAAGCGGCGCGCTGTTCGTCGACCGCTTCATCGCCACCGCGATGCACTACCCGTGCAACTACGGCTACATCCCGCACACGATCTCGGACGACGGCGATCCCGTCGACGTGCTGGTGATCACGCCGTTTCCGCTGCAGCACGGCGTGGTCGTGCGCTGCCGGCCGCTCGGCGTGCTGAAGATGGAAGACGAGGCGGGCGGCGATTCCAAGCTGCTCGCGGTGCCGATCGACAAGTGTCTGCCCTGGTACAAGCACTGGCGCAAGCCCGAGGACATCGCCCCCGAACGGCTCGACCAGATCCGGCACTTCTTCGAGCACTACAAGGATCTCGAAGCGGGCAAATGGGTCAAGGTGATCGGCTGGGCCGGGCCCGACGAGGCGCGGCGCGAGATCCTCGCCGGCGTGGAGGCGTACAAGAAGGCGTCGCCGAAGCCGGCGTTCTGATGCTCGCCAGGGCGCGCGTTGCGCGGACCCCTGTCTCGCACGCCGTGGGAGACAGGGGCTGATCCAGCGATCGCGACACGACGCGCGGCGAACGTGCGCCCGCGCGACGTCTCACGCCGCCCGCGCCACGGTCTGCGCGCGCTCTGCGGCGGCTGTGCGCGCCCCACTGAGCCGCTCAGCCAGGGCGCGCAGAAGCTGCGCGCCCTCGCCGCGCCACGCGCTGCCGTGCATGCAGGCGAGCGTGGTCGGACGTTCGCGGGCGAGCTTCTCGAGGATCGTGCCGGTGTCTGGCGCGTGCGCGAAATAGTCGAGCGGCGCGCGGAACGCTTCGCTCGGCTCCAGGATGTCGGACTCCGTCAGAGGCACCGCGCCGCTGCCGCCCTGCGTGAACAGGTCGCCTGCGAGCAGCGTGCGCGTGGAGGTCTCCATCATCAGGCCGCTGTCCCAGCCGTGCGGCACATGCGGTGTATCGAACCAGCGCAGCGCATGGCGACCGAGCGACAGCATTTCGCCGTCGGCCAGCGCGCGCGGCGCGCGGTCGGCGAGGTCGCCGATCGAGACCAGCGCGGCGATGCGGCTGCACACGGGTTCGGCGCGCGGCGCGACCGCGAGCCATTCGTTCAGCGACCCGCACTCGTCGGCCTCGACGTGCGAGAACGCGACGTAGCGCAGCCCCTCGACCGGCATCAGCGCGGCGACCGCCTCGCGCACCAGCGGGAACATGCGCCGCGGGCCGGTGTGGAACAGCAGCGGCGCGTCGTCGACGATCAGGTACTGGTTGAAGTTGAAGCCGCCGGGTCCGTCCGGAACGTCGATCGGCGTGTTGATGCGGTAGATGCCGGCGGCGATTTCGTGGACGTTGGTGCCGGATTGCGCGTTCGTGATCATCGGTGCCTCCAAGGGGTTGGGATCGAGGAGGTGTAACGAACCGGCGTTTCGTTACACCTCCTCGCCGTGGAGGTCCTGTCTTATGCTCGCCGTGTGCAGCGACGACGCGATGACCCGACCGAAGGCGACGACGACGCGGCGCTGGCGCGCCGCATCGCCGCTGCGCACCCGGGCATCGACGGCGCGGCGGAGGCCGCGCTGTGCCGGCGGCTCGCGCCACGTGTGCGCCTATACGGCCTGCGGCATCTGCGCGATGCGCACGCCGCGGCCGACCTCATGCAGCAGGTGCTGATGATGACGCTCGAACGGCTGCGCAGCGGCGCGATCCGCGATCCGGAGCAGATCGTGTCCTTCGTCTTCGGCACCAGCCGTCAGCTCGTCGTCCACCTGCGACGAGGACTCGCGCGCCGCGACCGGCTGCTGCAGACCTACGCCGACGACGTGCCGGCGGTCGACCCGTCGCACGCGCCTGCGCTCGACCACGCGCGCCTGCGCGACTGTCTGGAGCGGCTCGCCGAGCGCGATCGCTCGGTGCTCGTGTTGAGCTTCTACGAGGAGCGCCCAGCGCGATCGGTCGGCGACGAGCTCGGTCTGACCGAGGCCAATGTGCGCGTGATCCGGCATCGGGCGCTGCAGCGGCTGCGCGATTGCGTCGAAGCGGGGGCGCGATGAGTCGGACGCCCTGCACCGCGCCGGTGCCGTTCGCCGCGCTGCTGGACTACTGGCTCGGCGATCTCGACGCCGCGCGCGAGGAAGCGATCGAACGGCACCTGTTCGGCTGCGGCGAGTGCTGCGCCGACCTCGAACGCATCGCCGAGCTGGCCGGCGGAATCCGCGCGCTGCTGCGGCGAGGCGAGATCGCCGCGGCAGTGACGCCCGCGTTCGTCGAAGCGCTGCGCGATTCCGGTCTGCGGCTGCGCGAATATGGCGTGCCGTGCAACGGCAGCGTGCACTGCACCGTCGCCCCCGACGACGATCTGCTGGTTGCGCGCCTGCAGGCGCCGCTCGCGGGCGTCGAACGGCTCGATCTGGTGACGTTCGAGCCCGGGGAAGAGGCGCCGCAGCGCCTGACCGACATCCCGTTTTCGGCGGCGACCGGCGAAGTCGTGCTGGTGCCGCGCGTCGATCGCATCCGCGCGCTGGGCGAGTCGACCGCGACGATGCGATTGGTCGCGGTCGAAGGGGGCGGCGAGCGCGTGCTCGGCGAGTACCGGTTCCTGCACACGCCTTAGGCGGGCGCGTGAAGCAGGGCTGACGCGCGATCAGCCTCTATCGACGAAGGTCGCGCGGATGAAGGGCTTGGCCGCGGGCGGACCCCAGATGCGTAGTGCGATCTCGTCTGCTTCGGGCGGGCAGCGCAGATCGAAACCGAGGAACGGGCAGCAGCGGCGTTCGAGCGCGATCAGATCGCCGAGCTGCGCCAGCGTCGGCGCGCGACCGGCGATGCGCAACGCATAGCCGTCTGCGGTTTCGGCCTCGTCGACCGTCGACGCTTTCAGCAGTTCGAGCAACGCCCGTTCGCGTCGTTGTTCGTGCGGCGCGAGCGCGTCGGGCGAACAGGCGACTTCGGCGGCGATCATCGGGTGCTCCTTCGCTGAGTCCGGGATCGGCCGATGTTTGCGGCGCAGCCGTTCCGCCGCAAACGATTCTTTCGAACGCATCCCATGCGAGCGGTGCATGCGTGGAGCGATCAATCCGTGTCGGCGCCGGCTTCGGTCGTGCGCCACGCGCGATGCTCGTTCAACTCGTCGAGCGTGTGCTCGACCGCGTCGGTTTCGCGCGCGACGAAGCGCGCGACCGCGGCGTGCATCGCCGGTTCGGCGAGCCAGTGCGCCGAGGCGGTCGCGACGGGGTCGAGTCCGCGCGCGAGCTTGTGTGCGCCCTGCGCACCGCCTTCGAAGACCGCGAGCCGCTGTTCGATCGCGAACTCGATCATCTGGTAGTAGCAGCACTCGAAGTGCAGGCAGGACACGTGCTCGACCGCCCCCCAGTGCCGGCCGTACAGCCGCGTATCGTCGAAGATACCGAGGGCGGCGGCGATCGGCTGCGCTCCTCGGCGCGCGATGGCGAGGACCAGATGCTGCGGCACCGCCTCGCCCAATCGATGAAAGAAGTCGCGGTTCAGATAAGGCGTCGAGCCGTGCGCCGCGTAGGTCGCTCGGTAGCAGCGATGGAAGAAGTCCCAATCGGCCGCGGTGATCGCGGCGCCGACGCGGCGCTCGACCGTCACGCCGGCCTGCGCGACGTGCCGCCGCTCGGCGCGGATCTTCTTGCGTTTCGGCTGCGCGAGCGCGGCGAGGAAGTCGTCGAAGGTGGCATAGCCCGCGTTGCGCCAGTGAAACTGCACGCCGCGTCGCACGAGCAGGCCGAGCGCCGCGAGCCGCTCGATCTGTGTCGCCGGTGCGAACAGCACGTGCAGCGAAGACAGCCCGCTCGCCCGCGCGTGCGCGAGCAGCGCGTCGGCCGCAGCGGAGCGGGCATCGTCGTCGGCGGCGAGCAGCCGAGTGCCCGCGACAGGAGCGAAGGGCACGGCGGCGACGAGCTTCGGGTAGTAGCGCAGTCCGTATCGGGCGTAAGCGTCCGCCCAGCCCCAGTCGAACACGTACTCGCCGAAGGAGTGCGACTTCACGTACAGCGGGACCGCCGCCGCGAGTTCGGCTCCGCGCCAGAGCGCGAGATGCTGCGGCGTCCAGCCGGTGCGTTGGCCGACGCAGCCGCTCGCTTCGAGCGCGTGCAGGTAGTCGTAATGCACGAAAGGATTCGCGTCGGCGTCGCGTGCAACGAGCCGCGTCCACGCGTCTCGACCGATCGACGCGATGTCGCCGAAAACCTGCGTGCGATAATTGCGCGACACTTCCAGTGGTTCGGTGAATGAGTTCGCGGGTCCGGGTCGCCGTCGCACAGATCAACTGCACCGTCGGTGACTTCGAAGGCAACAGCCGTCGCATCCTCGACATGGCGGCGGGTGCGTCGCGGGCCGGTGCGCAAGTGCTGCTGACGCCGGAGCTGGCGTTGAGCGGCTATCCGCCCGAAGACCTGCTGCTGCGCCGCGCATTCTACGAAGCCTCCGACGCCGCGCTCGGCAAGCTCGCCGCGCAACTGCTGCAGTTTCCCGATCTGCATGTGGTCGTCGGCCACCCGCTCGCGCGCGAGGGACGGCGCTTCAACGCGGCGTCGGTGCTGCACGGCGGACTCGTCATTGGCACGTACTGCAAGCACGACCTGCCGAACTACGACGTCTTCGACGAGCAGCGCTACTTCACGCCGGACAACCGGCCGTTGGTCTTCGACGTGGGCCGAACCCGTTTCGGCCTGAACATCTGCGAGGACACCTGGTATCCGTACGCGCCCGAATGCGCGAAAGCGGCCGGCGCGCAGGTGCTGCTCGTGCTCAACGGCTCGCCGTTTCACCTCGGCAAGCAGGCGCTGCGGCTGACGACGATGCGCGAGAACGTCTCGCGCTACGGGCTGCCGCTCGTATACGCGAACCTGATCGGCGGGCAGGACGAGCTGGTCTTCGACGGCGCCTCTTTCGTGCTCGACGCGAACGGTGCGCTCACGCAGATGGCGCCGCAGTTCGACGAGCATCTGATGCTGGCCGACTTCGTCGACGGCGCGCCGCAGCCCGGCGAGTGCGACGAGCAGGGGCCGCTCGAGCGGCAGGCGTACCGCGCCCTCGTCCTCGGCGTGCGCGACTACCTCGGCAAGAACGGCTTCCCCGGTGCGCTGATCGGCCTGTCGGGCGGAATCGACTCGGCGCTGACGCTGGCGATCGCGGTCGATGCGCTCGGCGCGGACCGCGTTCGCGCGGTGATGATGCCGTCGCAGTACACGCGCGAGATCTCGTGGCTCGATTCGCGCGCGATCGCGCAGACGCTCGGCGTGCGCTACGACGAGATCCCGATCAAGCCGGTTTTCGACAGCTTCCTCGCGGTGCTCGCCAACGAGTTTCGCGGTCTGCCGTGGGACACGACCGAGGAGAACATCCAGGCGCGCATCCGCGGCACGCTGCTGATGGCGCTGTCGAACAAGTACGGCTCGATCGTGCTGACCACGGGCAACAAGAGCGAGATGGCGGTCGGCTACTGCACGCTGTACGGCGACATGGCGGGCGGCTTCGCCGTCATCAAGGACATCCGCAAGACGCTCGTCTATGCGCTCGCGCACTACCGCAACTCGCTGTCGCACGTGATCCCCGAGCGCATCATCCGCCGCGCGCCGAGCGCCGAGCTGCGCGCCGACCAGACCGACCAGGACTCGCTGCCGCCGTACGACGTGCTCGACGCGATCATCGAGCGCTACATGGAGCAGGGAGAAAGCGTCGATGAGATCGTCGCCGCCGGCTTCGACCATGCGGTCGTGCGCAAGGTCGTCAGGCTGATTCGCCTGAACGAGTACAAGCGCCGCCAGGCGCCGGTCGGCATCCGCGTGACGCATCGCGGATTCGGCCGCGACTGGCGCTATCCGATCACGAACCGGTTCCGCGAGGAGTCGGCAAGCTAGAATCCCGCCGAACCCGATCGAGGCCAGCCAATGAAACAGATCACCGCCATCATCAAGCCGTTCAAGCTCGACGAAGTCCGCGAGGCGCTCGCGGAAGTGGGCGTCAGCGGATTGACCGTGACCGACGTCAAGGGCTTCGGGCGCCAGAAAGGCCACACCGAGCTGTATCGCGGCGCCGAGTACGTCGTCGACTTCCTGCCGAAGGTCAAGGTCGAGGCGGTCGTCCCCGACGCGCTGGTCGAGCGCGCGATCGAGGCGATCACACGCGCCGCGCGCACCGGCAAGATCGGCGACGGCAAGATCTTCGTGCGGCCGGTCGAGCAGGTGATCCGCATCCGCACCGGCGAAACCGGCGAAGCCGCCGTCTAGGCTACTTGATCGTCCAGTTCGCGCGCCACGCGATCAATCGGATCGCGACGATCAGCGTGCCCGAGGTCCACAGCGCGACCGGCTCCGGCGAGCCGAAGTGGATCATCAGCAGATAGAACCAGCAGCCGACGAAGGCGGCGAGCGCATACGGCTTGCCGTCGCGCAACACCATCGGCACTTCGTTCAGGATCACGTCGCGCAGGATGCCGCCCGCCACGCCGGTGATGACGCCCATCATCGCGGCGACGACCCACGGCAGGTCGAACGCGGCCGCGACCGACACGCCGGCGATCGAGAAGAAACCGAGGCCGATCGCGTCGGCCACGACGAACGCGGTCGGCGCGATCACGCGCTGTGCGAGTTTCATGATCGGCGCGGCGATCAGCGTCAGCGCGAGGATCAGGATCACGTACTCGTCGTGCTGCACCCAGAAGAACGGGCGACGGTCGAGCAGCAGGTCGCGCAGCGTTCCGCCGCCGAACGCGGTGACGAACGCAACGGTGAATACGCCCACCGGATCCATCTGCTTGCTGCGCGCTTCGGCGAAGCCCGAGAACGCGCAGGCGAGCACCGCGATGAACTCGATCGCCGGGACGATGACGGTCTGCGGCTGCACGTCAGGCCCTGGAAACGGCCGCTGTCGTCGGCCGCAGCAGGACCACCAGCGCACCGCTGCCGCCTTCGGCGGCACGCGCCTGGCAGAAAGCGATCACCTCGTCGCGCTGCACGAGCCAAGCGCGCACCTTGCCCTTGAGCACGGGCTGGCGGTCCTTCGACCCGAGCCCCTTGCCGTGGACGATTCGCACGCAGCGCTGCCCGCGCTTGAGCGCTTCCTTGAGGAACGCAGCGAGCTCCTCGCGCGCCTGCTCGACGCGGTGGCCGTGCAGGTCCAGTTCGGACTGGATCACCCAGCCGCCGCGCCGCAGCTTGCGCAGGACGTCCGGACCGATTCCGGGCCGCCGATACGACAACGAGTCGTCGGTGTCGAGCAGCGACTCGATGTCGATCTCGTCGGAAACGGACTGCGCGAGCACCTGCTGCTCGTCGAGCTGGCGCTGCTGCGGGTGCGGCGGGTGCGGAGGCCGAACGTGGTGCCTGCGGCCGTGCGGCGCGAGCGGCTTCACGCCGCCGAGCGCTTCGACCGCGTTCCTGAACTCGTTCGCGACGGCCGTCTCGCGTCGCCGCTGCTGCGCCTCTTCGCGGCGGCGATGCGCTTCGTCGCGCGCGCGCTGCGCAAGCTCGTCGCGCAGGCGGGCGAGTTCTCCCAGGCCCCGGATCCGCTGGGCCATCGGGGTACGCCGGACTCAGGCGGCGACCGTCGCGCGCTCGGCAGCGGGCGAGGGCGAGGGCTCCTGCGCCTCGAGCCAACGCTGCGCGTCGAGCGCCGCCATGCAGCCGGTGCCCGCCGACGTGACCGCCTGCCGGTAGATGTGGTCCTGCACGTCGCCCGCGGCGAACACGCCGGGCACGCTGGTTGCCGTCGCCATGCCTTCGGAGCCGCCGCGCGTGACGATGTAGCCGTTGATCATCTCCAGCTGACCCTTGAAGATGTCGGTGTTCGGCCGGTGGCCGATCGCGATGAAGCAGCCCTGCAGCGGCAGATCGGTCTTCTGACCCGTCCGATTGTCCCGGATGCGCACGCCGGTCACGCCCTTGTCGTCGCCGAGCACTTCGTCGAGCTCGTGCCAGAGGTGCAGCACGATCTTGCCTTCCTCGACCCTGGTCATCAGTTTGTCGACCAGGATCGGCTCGGCGCGGAACCTGTCGCGGCGGTGGATCAGGTGCACCTTGGACGCGATGTTCGCGAGGTACAGCGCTTCTTCGACCGCGGTGTTGCCGCCGCCGACGACGCACACGTCCTGGTTGCGGTAGAAAAACCCGTCGCATGTCGCGCAAGCCGAGACGCCTTTGCCCATGAAGGCCTGCTCGCTCGGCAGGCCGAGGTACTGCGCCGAAGCGCCGGTAGCGACGATCAGCGCATCGCACGTGTACGTGCCGGCGTCGCCGGCGAGCCTGAACGGTCGTTGTTTCAGGTCGACCGTGTGAACGTGGTCGAAGACGATCTCCGTGTGGAATCGCTCGGCGTGCTTCTGGAGGCGCGCCATCAGTTCGGGTCCTTGCACGCCGTCCGGGTCGCCGGGCCAGTTGTCGACGTCGGTCGTCGTCATCAACTGGCCGCCCTGCGCCAGCCCCGTGATCAGCATCGGCTTGAGATTCGCGCGCGCGGCGTAGATCGCGGCCGTATAGCCGGCGGGGCCCGATCCGAGGATCAGCACGCGCGCGTGTAGGTGGGTCGTCATCGATATCCCCTGAGCGGATCGCACCGCGGTGGTCGCGGGCGATTATAGGTGGCGGTCGAGGATGGCCCGATCAAGCGGGGTAGATCGTGCGGATGAGCCGAGGCGCTGATCGCCGCCGTCCGTGCGCGAACCGCGCCCGGACACGGCCAGCGCCGCGAAGCCGCGGCTCGGCCGTCACATCTGCCTGAACAGATGCGTGTACGTGTCCGAGACGAGCAGCGTGTCGTCGCGTTTCTTGAGCTTGACCAGCATCCGGCCGCGGAAGTCGCGCGTGACGCCCGCGATCGCGTTGGCGTTGACGAGCGTTGAGCGGTGGATCTGCCAGAACTGCTGCGGGTCGAGCTCCTCGACGAGCTCCTTGAGCGGCTTGCGGATCAGCGCTTCGCCGTCGCCGGTGACGACGCGCGTGTACTTGTTGTCGGCCTGGAAGTACGCGATCTCGTCGACGGTGATCAGCTTCAGGTTCTGGCCAACCGATGCGTTGATCCAGCGCAGGTAGGTCTTCTGCGGCGGGCCGCTGCCGATCCGGTCGAGCACCGCGTCGATGCGGGCCGGCGGCGCGGCGATCCGCTGCTTCAGCTGGCTCACGGTCGTGAACAGCCGCGCCGCGGAGATCGGCTTCAGCACGTAGTCGACCGCGCCCTGCTCGAAGGCGGCGACCGCGTACTCGTCGTAAGCGGTGACGAAGACCACGTGACAGCGGCCGCTCGCCTGGCGCGCGACCTCGAGCCCCGTCGCGCCGGGCATCTGGATGTCGAGAAAGAGCACGTCGGGCCGATGCTCGTCGAGCAGCCGCAGCGCCTGAACGCCGTCGGCCGCCTCGGCGACGACCGCGAGCTCGGGCCAGAGCTGCCCGAGCTGCTCGACGAGCTGGTGGCGCAGCGTGGCTTCGTCTTCAGCGACGAGGGCGGTCGGCGAGTTCATACGGAATCCGCAGCGTGAATGTCGTGACGCCCGAAGCGTCCTCGACGCAGTCGAGCCGCGCGCGGCCGCCGTACAGTCCTGCGAGCCGCTCGCGAACGCGCGCGAGGTCGGACGTGTCGCGGCACTGCCCGGCGGCCTCGATTCGCAACTCGGCGATCAGCTCCGCGTCCGCTCGCCGCGCCGCCAGCTCGACCCGCTGCGGCAGCGTACCGCTTTCGCTTCGCATCGCGCGCTGCACGAGCGGGAGCAGCAGCATCGGGTGAAAACGCGCGCCCGTGCAGTCGGCCGCGACACAGACCTGCGTCCGCGGCACTCCGCCGTGCCGCGCGGTGACCACCGACAGATACGCGGCGACGAGATCCGCTTCGGCCTGCATCGTCGAGCCGGTTTCGCGCAGGCGCGGCAGCGCCACGCGCAGGTAGGTGATCAGTCGGTCGAGGATCGAAGCGCCCGCGGTCGGGTCGCGCCGGTACAGCGCTTCGATGTCGACCAGACTGTCGAACAGGAACTGCGGCTCGACCTGCGCCTGCATCGCCGCGAGGCGTGACTCGAGCAGTTCGCGCGACAGCCGTGCCTGCTCGGCGCGTGCGCGGGCGACCTCCGCCGCGCGCGCCCGCTGCGCGCAGTGGAACTCCGCCACGGCGTAGACGAGCCCGCCGAAGACCACGCCATCGAGCCAGCCCATCATCACGAGCGTCCCGATCGGCGGCAGCGGCTTGCCTTTTTCGGCGAACATCATGCCGAGCGCGTCGGGCAGATCGAAGATGCGCACGACCGCGGGCGTGAGCAGCGCGTCGATCAACGACGCCACGCCGAGCGCGACCATCATGCGCAGCGGCCGCGGGTAATGGCGGTCATCCATGCGGTCGGCCACCGCCCAGCCGAGCAGCAGCACGAGGCCCATCAGCAGAACGAGCAAAAGATGCGTGGCCATCAGCGCGCCCTGGCCGGTGCGCGCCACCATCTCCGCCTGCGAGACCGTGCCGGCGAGGCTGGCGAGCAGGGCGGCTGCCAGCGCGAACGACCAGTGACGCCAAGTCAGCGCGCGCCACGCGCGCCAGGCGAACTGCAGTCCCGCCAACGGCGGCGTGGCGTTCAGGCGCTCGACGATCGCATTCATCGCGGCCACCCGACCTTCCGCAAACGGTCGTCCGCCATGTGCGGCGCGAACCGCCCCTCGCCCCTTGCGAGAGAGGGGCGGGGGTGAGGGGGCTCAGCGTGCCGTTTTCCGGTCGGTTCCATGACGATCAGGCCTCCTCCGCCCGCGCCAGCGGCAGTTGCAGTCTCGCGATCACGCCGCGCGGCGAATTGGCGGCCAGATCGAGCTGCGCGCGGTCTCCGTACAGCGTCGCGAGGCGTTGGCGCGTGTTGGCCAACCCGACGCCGGCGCCGCCGCTCGCGCGAAAGCCCGCGCCCGTGTCGACGACCTCGACGACCAGCGTGCCGCCCTCGGCGCGTGCGCGAACGTCGATGCGCCCGCCCTCGGGCAGCGGCGACAGCCCGTGCTTGATCGCGTTCTCGACGAGGGTCGGCAGCACCATCGGCGGCAGTGCGGCGTCGAGCGCGCCGTCGTCGGCTTCGACGCTGAACGCGAGCCGGTCGCCCATCCTGAACTGCAGGATCGTCAGGTACGAGCGGACGAGGTCGAGCTCGCGCCGCACGCTCGAGCCGGACTGCCGCATCGACGGCAGCGCGCCACGCAGATACTCGATCAGGTGGCCGAGCATCGTTCGGCCGCTGCCCGGAGAGGTCTCGTACAGCCGCTTGACGTTGGCGAGCGTGTTGAACAGGAAGTGCGGCTCGATCTGCGCCTGCAGCGCCGACAGCCGCGCCTGCATCATCTGCGCGGCGAGCGCGTCGCTTTCGCGCGCGGTGGCGGCTAGCGCATCGCGCGCCTGGCGCTCGCGCCGGCCGAGCTCGAACAGCGCGTAGCCGATGCCGCCGACGACGGTCCACTGCGTGATGATCGCGGCGGTTCGCCACGGCCTTTCGAGCAGGCTCGCGAGCGGCGAGCCGTACACGTACGCGCGCAGCGCATACGCGGCGGCGGCGGCGACGGCGATCGCGAGCGCCGCGAGCGCGATCTCAAGCGCGCGGCTCGGCAGCGCGAGCCGCGGCAGCGCGGCCTGCACGAGCGCGATCGCCGCCAGCGCCGAGATTCCGCTGATCAGCGTCTGCCGCAGCGACAGCGCGACGGTGAAGAACCATTGCTCGATCGGCTCGACGTGCAGAAAGCTCAGCCACACCATCAGCACGAGCACAAGGCAGAAGTAGAACGCCGCGGCGATCGAACGCAGGTTGAAGACCGCGAAAAAGTCCTCCGCGAAGCGCGTGCGTGGCCGCGCTTCCGCAGCTTCGGCGATCGGGGCGGTCAGGGCGGCCATGGTGTGGATCGAACCGATTCTGTGCGCCGGCGCCTGGGCCCGCAAGCGAGCGCGATGAACGGGCCTACAGGCGGCGCGGACCCCCGTCCGGCGCGACGAAAGCGGGAAGCCGGACGGCCGACCTGCGAGGACAGATCACCTCGACACCTATAATCGGCCCGATGACGACGAGAGCCGAAACGGGCGTCGAATCCGAGCCGCGCGGCGCGCGCGCGACCGTGCGCGGCCGTCGGACGGCCGAGCCTGCGGAGACATCGCCGCGCGTGACGCGGCTCATCGCCGAAGCCGGCTGGATCGTCGGCGCGGTGGCGGTGATCGCGCTCGCGGCGATTCTCGCGACGTACGATCGAGCCGATCCCGGGTTCTCGCACGCCGCGACGAGCGCGACGGTGAACAACGTCGGCGGACGCGTCGGCGCGTGGCTCGCCGACGTGCTGCTGCTGGTGTTCGGCTTTTCCGCGTGGCTGCTGGTCGCGGCAGGCTGCGCGTGGGTCGTGCGCGGCTTTCGCCGGCTGCACGCGCCGTACTCGAACCAGGGGCTTCCCGACTGGCTGCAGGCGATCGGCCTGGTCGCGCTGATGATCGGAGCGACCGGCGTCGAGTATCTGCGGCTTTACACGGTTTCGCGCTACCTGCCCGACGACCGCGGCGGCGTGCTCGGACGCTACGCGGGCGAACTGCTGGCGAGCGGTCTCGGCTTTACCGGCGCCACCGTCGTGCTGCTCGTCGCTGCGCTGCTCGGCGCGAGCCTGTTCTTCGACTTCTCGTGGCTTTCGGTGGCCGAGCGCGTCGGCGAGTTCTTCGAGCGTCTGATCGATCGCGTGCGCGCGGCGCGCGAAGCCAAGGAGGACCGCGCGATCGGCGAGGTCGCCGCGCGCAGCCGCGAAGCCGCGCTCGCGCAGGAGCGCAGCCGCATCGAGGACACGCCGCCCGTGCACATCGAGCGCCCGCCGACGCACGTCAAGCCGTCCGAGCGCAAGCAGAAGGAAAAGCAGGTGCCGCTGTTCGCGGAGCTCGCCGACGGCAAGCTGCCCGCGCTCGACCTGCTCGACGAACCGCCGCCCGGCATGGAGGCGATCTCCACCGAAACGCTGGAGTTCACCTCGCGGCTGATCGAGAAAAAGCTCAAGGACTTCGGCGTCGATGCCGCCGTGGTCGCCGCGTATCCCGGCCCCGTGATCACGCGCTACGAGATCGAGCCCGCGGTGGGCGTGAAGGGCAACCAGATCGTCAACCTGGCGAAGGACCTGGCGCGCGCGCTTTCGCTGGTGTCGATCCGCGTCGTCGAGACGATCCCCGGCAAGAACCTGATGGGTCTCGAGCTGCCGAATCCGAAGCGGCAGGTCGTCAAGCTGTCCGAGATCCTCGGCTCTGCCGTCTACAACGAGAGCCACTCGCTGGTGACGCTCGGGCTCGGCAAGGACATCGCGGGCAAGCCGGTCGTCGTCGATCTGGCGCGCATGCCGCATCTGCTGGTCGCCGGCACGACCGGTTCGGGCAAGTCGGTCGGCATCAACGCGATGATCCTGTCGATCCTGTACAAGGCCGACCCGTCGCAGGTGCGGCTGATCCTGGTCGACCCGAAGATGCTGGAGCTGTCCGTCTACGAGGGCATCCCGCATCTGCTCGCGCCGGTCGTGACCGACATGCGCGAGGCCGGCCACGCGCTGCAGTGGTGCGTGCGCGAGATGGATCGCCGCTACCGGCTGATGAGCAAGCTGGGCGTACGCAACCTGTCCACCTACAACGCGAAAATCGCCGAGGCCGCTGCCCGCAGCGAACCGATCGGCAATCCGTTCTCGCTGACGCCCGAAGCGCCCGAGCCGCTCGAGCCGCTGCCGATGATCGTCGTCGTGATCGACGAACTCGCCGACCTGATGATGGTCACCGGCAAGAAAGTCGAGGAGCTGATCGCGCGAATCGCGCAGAAGGCGCGCGCCTCCGGCATGCACCTGATCCTCGCCACACAGCGGCCGAGCGTGGACGTGATCACGGGGCTCATCAAGGCGAACATCCCGGCGCGCATCAGCTTCCAGGTGTCGAGCCGCGTGGATTCGCGCACGATCCTCGACCAGATGGGCGCCGAGACGCTGCTCGGTCAGGGTGACATGCTGTACCTGGCCGCCGGCACCGGCCTGCCGGTGCGCGTTCACGGCGCCTTCGTTAGCGATGCCGAAGTGCACCGCGTCGTCGAATTCCTGAAGAGCCGCGGCGCGCCGCAGTACGTCGAAGGCGTGCTCGATGCGCCCGAGGCCGAGGCGGCCGGTCCCGGCGGCAACGGTCAACCGGCAGCGGGTTACGCAAATGAGGCGGACCCGTTGTACGACCAGGCGGTCGAGATCGTCGTCAAGAACAAGCGCGCGTCGATCTCGCTGGTGCAGCGCCATCTGCGCATCGGCTACAACCGCGCCGCACGCCTGCTGGAAGACATGGAGAAAGCCGGGCTCGTCTCCCCGATGCAACCGAACGGCAACCGCGAGATCCTGGTCCCGAGCCGGGAGACGTGATGGCGCGCCCGTCATCGCGTTTCGTCGGCAAGGTCTCGCTGGCAGCCGCCCTCGCGCTCGTCGGCGTCGCCGCCCACGCCACTGCGATCGACCAGCTCCGCAGCTTCCTGTCGCAGACCAAGACGGCACGCGGCGAGTTCACGCAGCGGGTGACGAGCCGCGCCGGAGCGACCGCGCAGAACTCGACGGGCCGCTTCGTGTTCCAGCGGCCGGGCAAGTTCCGGTGGGTCTACGACAAGCCGTACGAGCAGATCATCGTCGCCGACGGCGACAGGCTCTTCCTCTACGACAAGGACCTGAACCAGGTCACGGTCAAGAAGCTCGCCGGCGCGATCCCGGCGAGCCCGGCGTCGATCCTGTTCGGCTCGAACGAGTTCGAAAAGGAGTTCGAGGTCGCCGATGCGGGCAGCCGCGACGGGCTCGAATGGATCGTCGCCAAGCCGCGCGCCAAGGACTCGCCGTTCGAGCGCATCGAGATCGGCTTTCGCGACGGGCTGCCAGCGGCGATGAAACTGACCGACAGCTTCGGCCAGACCTCGCTGCTGCGGTTCGCCAAGGTCGAGCGCAATCCGAAGGTCGACGCCGAGGCTTTCCGCTTCACACCGCCGCCGGGCGTTGACGTCCTCGAAGACAGATAACGACGACGCGCCCGCTACAGCCGCAGGTAGACGTACCCTTCGCGCGCCTGCAGCCGGCTGATCTCGGCGATTCCCGACGGCACGAGCACCGCTTCGGGGATGACCGCCGCGGTGTCGATCTGCCGTCGCGTCAGCGTGTTCGTGCAGACGCGGAACTCGACGCCGCGCTCGCGAAAATCGCGCACGATCTCCGCGTACGGCCGGCCGGTTTCGTCGCGCGCGCCGCGCAGCAGGAACTCCACCCCGGCGTTGTGCGCGACGACCACCGCGTGCAGCCCCGGCGAGGCATCGAGGTGGTTCTTGAGCGTGCGCAGGTTCGCCGACAGGTTGTCCGCGGTGGCGATATGAAAGACCACGTGCGCGCGGTCGCCCGCCGCGGTGTGCGCACGCCAGGGCTGCGCGAGCAGCAGCCCGCCCACGAGGACCAGCGCGGCGATCCCCGGCGCGGCCGCCAGCCAGTTGCGCCTTCGATCCGACGCCGGCGCTGCGCGCCCGGCGAGGTCGCGCACGATGCGTGCGCGCAGTGGCGGCGGCGCGCGCTCTGTTTCGCACGCGCGAGCGAGCGCCGCGCGCAGCGTGGTCAAACCCGCGAACGATGCGCGACAGCGCGCGCAGTCCTGCAGGTGCTGCTCGATCGCGAGCGCCGCCTGCAGCTCGAGCTCGGAGTCGGCGTAGGGGTGGAGCAGTCGGCCGGCTTCTTCGCAGTTCATGTTCCGGTCTCGTCACGCCTGACGCGCTGGCTGATCTGCCCCTGCAGCAGGCGCCGCGCACGCGCCAGCCGCGACATCACGGTGCCGATCGGAACGCCGACGATGTCGGCGATCTCGCGGTACGAGCACCCGTGCAGCTCGCGCAGCACGATCACCTCGCGAAAGTCGCGCGGCAGGCCCGCCACGCAGTCGCGCACGAGCTGGCGCTCGGCGCGCGCGATCGCCGCGGCCTCCGGGTTGACCGGCAGCACGACCACCGCGCCGGCCGCCGCCTCGTCGTGGCGTTCCTCGTCGAAGGCTTCGGTGCCGCTGGATTGCTCGCGTTCCATCAGCTCCAGGCAGGCATTGCGGACGATCCTGAGCAGCCACGGGCGGCCATCGTCGCCGCGCAGCGATCCGAAGAAACGGAACGCGCGCAGATAGGCTTCCTGGACGGCATCGTTCGCCAGTTCATCGTTCTTCGTCATCCAGCGGGCGAGGCCGTACGCAGCGTCCAGATGCGGCAGCATCAGCCGCTCGAAGCGCTCCCGCTCGTCGCTTGTCGGCACCGCCCTTCCTCCGTGAAGATCCCGCCGCGGGCCAGTTTATTCCCGCGCGGGAATAAATCGGCGGTCGTGGGCATCTTGCAGTCTGGACGGCCGCCGATCGAGCCGCGCCGGCCCGTTCGCGGGCGGCCGTTTCGCGACGGACGGAGCTTGCGACGCAACCATACGGAGGGGACAGATGAAACGAGGCACTTTCCTGCGCATCGCCGCGGCGCTGCCGCTGGTGGGCATGGCGATGGCCGCAACGGCGGGAACGACCGACCCGGTCGGACCGGACAAGGTCGTCTATCACATCAACGACACCGAAGCGCAGGCGATGGATGCGCTGCGCAACATCGGCAACCACCTCGAGGTCAATCCGAAGGCCAAGATCGTCGTCGTCACGCACGCGCGCGGGGTCGATTTCCTGTTCAACGACGCCAAGGACAAGAACGGCAATCCGTACAACATCCGCGTCGAGCAGTTGAAGGCGCAGGGCGTGCAGTTCGACGTCTGCCAGATCACGCTGCGCAACCGCAAGCTCAGCAAGGATCAGTTCATCCCCGAGGCGACCTTCGTGCCATCGGGGGTCGCCGAGATCACACGGCTGCAGCAGCGCGAGGGGTACGCGTATCTGAGGCCGTAGCTGGCGGGCCGGCCCTCCGCGTGTCGCGCCGGCTATCCGCCGGCAATACCGCTGACGGCCCACGCGCGGGCCGTCAGCGCGATCGAACCGTCCGCGTGCACCGGCAGCCGCTCGCGGATGCGCTCGCGCAGGCGCGCTCTGGCCGTCTCGCCGAGCGACATCGCATAAGCGGGCGCAGGGCCCTGGCCGCCGAGGAAGGGCTGCCAGTAATCGTTGAAGTCCTCGAACGGCGTGGCCACGTCGATCGCGGTCACCTCGACGCTTTCCAGTCCCGCATTCTCGAAGAGCTCCGCAAGCGCGTCCGGCTGGCACAGCGGGAAGCGCTTGCCCTCGTCGAGGATGGCCGCCGCGGCATCGAATTCGGCGGCCGCGTCCCAGAAGACGCGCATCAACTCCATCTTGCCCGCGTAGTCCCAGACGTACGCCGCGATGACGCCGCCGCCGCTCGTCACCCGCGACATTTCTGCGAGCGCGGCGGGCTGATCCGGCACGAAGTTCAGCACGAGCCCCGAGACGACGGCGTCGATCGACCCGTCGGCGAGCGGAATCGCCGTGGCACTGCCCGGTTGAAAAGCCACTCCCCGACCCGCGAGGTTTGCTCGCGCGGTCGCGAGGAATCCTTCCGACGGCTCGACGCCTGTGACCGACGACGGTGCGCAGTGATCGACGATCGCTGCGCTCAGCGCACCCGTGCCGCATCCGACGTCGAGCCACCGCCTGCCGGCCGGCACCTCGAGCCAAGACAGAAACGGACGCGCGACCCGGCGGCTCCAGCGGCCGACATACCGCTCATAAGGATCGCCGCGCTCCCAGGTGTCGGAAATGCGCGTGTCGTGCACGATCACGATCCTCGGTGTGACGTTTGACGGTCAACGTTGCGGTTGACCCGCCCGTGAAGGCGGGCGAAGCTCGCCGGAACGGGTCGGGTCGAACCGCGGGTTAGGGTTCATCTCGATGGTTTGACGAGTGCTCGCAGTGCATCGATGCTGAGCGCCGGCGAGGCCCGGTGAAGCATGGCGTGGCAATTGGGGCACACTGGACGGAGATCATTGATGGGGTCGAGTTCGTATTGCTCACCTACTTCCGCCAAGGGCTTGAGATGGTGAACGTGAATGAAGCCTTCTCCCAAGGAGCCGTACCGAGTCTCGAAGTCAAAGCCGCAGACGACGCATGCGACACCCCAATGTTTGATGCACTTGCGGCGAGCGTTGGGATCGCGCTCGTAGACGTTGACGGTAACCGACTTCTTCGCGCCTTCGAACACCCTTTCGGGTTCCGTGATCTCCTCGGCGAGGATCTCTGGGTGAGCCGCTGGGTCGGCCGCGAATGACCAGACTACTTCAACGGGAGAGACGTCCTTCGTCTGTTTGGCCCGGCCAAGCCCGGCGAAGGTGAAGGGACTGCGATTGTCTTCGCGATAGAAGATATAGACGTTGGTCGATGGCTTGATCAGATCTTGAATCGATGGCTGCTCCAGGCGAGATCCCGTCTTGCCATACCAAACGAGCTCGTCCCCGCGGAAGTGATTGTTGTAGTCGTGACCGGTTCTACCAGGTGTCCCGACACCACAGAAGATGAACCAGTCGCCGTCATGCGCGTTGTAGCCGGTGTACCAGTTACCGCCACCTGGATCCGGGATCCCGAGGATGCGGAACACATCCTGCCGCGTGTACTGAGCTCCAACCTTGAACGGGCACACACCTGCCACGGCTTCTCCTATGAACCCTAACCTAATTTAGGCCGTGCGAGCGACACGGATAACCTGGCACGACGACGGATAACCTCGCGTGCCGATCCGTCGGAATGCCGCGCCAAGCCTCGGTCTTCGGCTCGGTGGTACGCGCTTTCCACGGTAATAACGAAACGGCGCAATCCGGCACTCGACCTCTGCGCTGGGGCGTCCTGCTCGTGCAGGCCCCATGGACGTGCTTGCGGCAGGACGGCCGCCAGAGCTTAAGAACACGGGCCCGCTGCGTCCAGGGGGGCGCCCGTTCCAAAACCGAACGTGCGATGACTCGCTCCGCGCGCGTCATTGGCGCGCGGCCGAAGCCTTGGCTGCCGCCGCAACGCCGACCCGCGAAGGGGGCGGGCGATCACCTGCGACCGAGCTGTTTCTCCATCAGGTAGCGCTCGAACACCACGCCGTAACGCGGCGCCTGCTCGATCTCGACGACTCTCCAGCCGTTCTTCTCGAAGAAGGGCTTCGACAGCCGGCTCGCCGCGGCGTGCAGCGTTGCCGTGCCGAGACTGCGCGCCTGCGCTTCGAGCGCGTCGTAGATCGTCTGCGCCACGCCGCCCCGCGCGTGCGTCGGCGCGACGTAGAGGAAGTCGACATAGTCGGCCGGGCTCAACTGACCGAACCCGACCGGCGCATCGCCGTCGAGGGCGACGAGGGTAGTGCCCTGCGCGAGCCGCGCGCGGAATTCTTCGAGGTCTTCCGGATAGCGCGTCCACCCCTCGACGTGCGCAGGCGAGTACGCCTGCGCGCCGAGCACGCGCGCCGACGCACGGAACAGCGCAGCGAGCGCATCGGCGTCGTCTGCGCGATATGCGCGCAGTGGCCACGTCATTGCCGGTCGTCCGGCGTGCGTGGCAGCTCGGGCTCGAAGAAAACCCAGCGCGCCTGCGGCCAGGCCGTCTGGATCGCGTGCTCGACGCGGTTGATCGCGGCCACCAGGGCCTCGGCCGAGGGCTGCGGCGCCATCTGCGCCTGTACGGCGATCACCAGTTGCTCACCCCATTGCAGCGTGATCAGGTTGACGATCCTGCCAACCTCGGGCTGCGATTCGACGAAGCGGCGGATCTCGGCACGCAACGCGGGCTCGGCCGATTCGCCGACGATCATGCCCTTGACCTCGAGCATGATCGCGATCGCGACGACGATCAGCAGCGCACCGACGGCGATCGAGCCGAGCGCGTCGAACAGCGGGTTGCCGGTGGCCAGCGCCGCGAGCACCGCGGCGAACGCGAGCACGAGGCCACCGAGCGCGGCGATGTCCTCGCCGGCGACGACCATCAGCTCCGACTGGCGGGTCTCGCGAAACCAGCGCCAGAAGCTGCGCCGCGCCTGCACCTTGCGGATCTCGCGCAGCGCGCCCGCGAGCGAGATCGCTTCGAGGACGATCGCCACGCCGAGCACGGCGAGCGCGACGATTGGATCGTTGAGCGGCTCGGCGGCGTGGATGCGGTGCCAGCCCTCGTACACCGAGAACAGCCCGCCAACGAAGAACAGCAGCAGCGCGACCATCATCGCGTAGAAGTAGGTCACGCGCTGATAGCCCAGCGGGTGCTCCGCCGTCGCGGGCTTGCGGGCGCGCTTCAGCCCAATCAGCAGCAGGAGCTGGTTTGCGCAATCCGCCACCGAGTGGATCGCCTCGGCGAGCATCGCGCCCGAGCCGGTGTACGCGGCCGCGGCGAATTTGGTGATCGCGATGCCGGTATTGGCACCGAGCGCGAAGAAGATCGCGCGGGTGGAGCTCGCGGCCACGGTTGCGGTGCGCTACTTGCGCGGGCCGGCCGGCGCCTGCGCCGGATCGATCCCCGGCGCGACGATCGCGAGCAGCTCGACCTCGAACTGCAGCACCGCGTTGGGCGGGATCACGCCGCCGGCGCCGCGCTCGCCGTACGCGATCGCGGGCGGGCAGGTGAGCTTGGCCTTCGTGCCGACCTTCATCCGCTGCACACCCTCGGTCCAGCACTTGATCACGCGGTTCAGCGGGAACTCGGCGGGCTCGCCGCGCTTGTAGCTGCTGTCGAATTCGCGGCCGTCGGGAAACGTGCCGCGGTAGTGCACCCGTACGCGGTCGGTCGCGTTCGGCTGCTTGCCGTCGCCTTCCTTCAGGACTCGATAGATAAGACCCGAGTCGGTTCTGACCGCGCCGGGCTCCTTCGCCGCGCGTTCGAGCGCATCGTCCTGAGCGAGCGCGACGCTGCCGGCGAGCCAGAGCGCGGCCGCGATGCTTGCGTGTGTGTTCTTCGTCGCCATATTCGGGTCCTGCCGTGGATCGAGGGGCGGATGCTAGCCTGACGCACCGAGATCACCAACGATGACCGATCTCTTCGCCGACAAACTGCCCTCGCCGTCGCCCGCGGCCAAACCGCTCGCGGCGGCACCGCTCGCCGAGCGGATGCGGCCGCGCGCGCTCGACGAGGTGATCGGGCAGGCGCATTTGCTCGGGCCGGGCAAGCCGCTGCGCGTGGCGTTCGAGTCGAAGCGGCCGCACTCGATGATCTTCTGGGGCCCGCCGGGCGTGGGCAAAACGACGCTCGCGCGGCTGATGGCCGATGCATTCGGGCTGGAGTTCATCGCGATCTCGGCGGTGCTCGGCGGGGTGAAGGACATCCGCGACGCGGTCGAGCGCGCGCAGGCCACGCTCGCGCGCACCGGGCAGCCGACGGTCGTGTTCGTCGACGAAGTGCACCGCTTCAACAAGGCGCAGCAGGACGCGTTCCTGCCGCACGTCGAGTCGGGGCTGTTCGTGTTCGTCGGCGCGACGACCGAGAACCCGAGCTTCGAGGTCGTCGGCGCGCTGCTGTCGCGCTCGGCGGTGTACGTGCTCGAGCCGCTCGGCGAGGACGACCTGCGCCGGCTCATCGCGCGCGCGTGCGAACGCGAGCTCGGCGGGCTGGCGATCGACGAAGCCGCGCAGCGCATGCTGATCGATCTGGCCGACGGCGACGCGCGCCGGCTGCTCAACGCGCTGGAAGTTGCCGCGCGCGCGGCGGCCGATCGCGGGCGCGCCGGCATCGATGCGGACTTTCTGCGCAGCGTGCTGCCGAGCACCTTGCGCCGCTTCGACAAGGGCGGCGAGAACTTTTACGACCAGATCTCAGCGCTGCACAAGGCCGTGCGCGGCTCTGACCCGGACGCCGCCCTGTATTGGCTCGCTCGAATGCTCGACGGCGGCACCGACCCGCGCTACATCGCGCGCCGCGCGATCCGCATGGCGACCGAAGACATCGGGCTCGCGGACCCGCGCGCGCTTCGGCTCGCGCTCGACGCCGCAGAGACCTACGAGCGGCTCGGCTCGCCCGAAGGCGAGCTCGCGCTGGCGCAGGCGATCGTGTATTTGGCGGTCGCGCCCAAGTCCAACGCGGTGTATCGCGCGTTCGGCGCAGTGACGTCGTTCGTCAAGGAAGACGGTTCGCGTCCGGTGCCGCTGCACCTGCGCAACGCGCCGACGCGATTGATGAAGGACCTCGGCTACGGCAGGGACTACCGCTACGCGCACGACGAGGAAGCGGGCTATGCCGCCGGCGAGAACTACCTGCCCGAAGGCGTGCGACGGCAAACCTGGTACGAGCCGACCGACCGCGGGCTCGAACAGCGCATCGCGGAGCGGCTCGCGCAACTGCGCGCGCTCGACCGCAAGCGAAGCGACGAAGGCGGCACGTAGAATTCGCGCTTTCGCGTCCAACGAGTTGCCATGATCGACATCGCCATGCTGCGCAGGGACGTCGGCGCCGTCGCCGCCCGGCTGCGCACGCGTCCGTACGAGTTTCCGGTCGAGCGCTTCAATGCCCTCGAAGCCGAACGCAAGGCCGTCCAGGTGAAGACCGAGGAGTTGCAGGCCCGGCGCAACGCGCTGTCGAAGCAGATCGGCATCCTCAAGAGCAAGGGCGAGGACGCATCGGCGTTGATGGCCGAGGCCGCTGCGATCCCCGAACAGGTGAAGTCGCTCGAAGCGAGTCTGGCCGACATCCAGGCGCGAATGCACGCGCTGCTGCTGGACGTGCCGAATCTGCCGCACCCTTCGGTGCCCGTCGGAAAATCGGCCGACGACAACGTCGAGGTGCGGCGGTGGGGCGAGCCGCGCGCGTTCGACTTCGCGCCGAAGGATCACGTCGACGTGGGTGCGCCGCTCGGACTCGACTTCGAGACGGCGGCCAAGCTGTCGGGTTCGCGCTTCGTTTTCATGCGCGGTCAGATCGCGCGGCTGCATCGCGCGCTCGCGCAGTTCATGCTCGACGTGCAGACGCGCGAGCACGGCTACACCGAGTGCTACACGCCGTACATCGTCAACGCCGAAACGCTGACCGGCACCGGGCAGTTGCCGAAGTTCGAGCAGGATCTTTTCGCCGCGAAGAAAGGCGGGCACGAGGGCGAAGGCGAGGTGCTGTATCTGATCCCGACTTCGGAGGTCTCGCTGACCAACATCGTGCGCGGCGAGATCGTCAAAGAGGCGCAGTTGCCGATCAAGCTCACCGCGCACACGCCGTGCTTCCGCTCGGAGGCCGGCAGCTACGGCAAGGACACGCGCGGGATGATCCGCCAGCACCAGTTCGACAAGGTCGAGATGGTGCAGATCACGCATCCCGACCGGTCGTACGAGGCGCACGAGGAGATGGTGCGTCACGCCGAGGCGATCCTGCAGAAGCTCGGTCTGCCGTACCGCGTAGTGCTTCTTTGCACCGGCGACATGGGGCCAAGCGCGGCCAAGACCTATGACCTCGAGGTCTGGCTGCCGGGGCAGAACACCTATCGCGAGATCTCGTCGGTGTCCAACTGCGAGGCGTTCCAAGCGCGGCGCATGCAGGCGCGTTTCAAGACGGCGCAGGGCAAGACCGAGCTCGTTCACACGCTGAACGGCTCGGGCCTCGCCGTGGGCCGCACGCTCGTGGCGGTGCTCGAGAACTATCAGCGCAGCGACGGCTCGGTCGACGTGCCCGAGGCGCTGCGGCCGTACATGGGCGGGGTCGACCGCCTGAACCCCTGAGATACAATGCGCGCCCTCACGAAATCGACCGTGTGAGCCGCAGATCCAGGAAGGGTGGCAGAGCGGTCGACAACCGGCCACGGGCCCGTTGCGGCGAAGACTCATGCTCGCGAAGCGAGCGTGATGTCGAAGCCACAATCGGTATGGCCGGTTGCGGCGAAGGCTCATGCTCGCGAAGCGAGCGTGATGTCGAAGCCAATGCGCAGAGCGTCGAAGGAGCGAGGCGGGGTCGGAGCAGCAGATTCAGGAAGGGTGGCAGAGTGGTCGAATGCGCCGGATTCGAAATCCGGTGTACCGATTCTTCGGTACCGTGGGTTCGAATCCCACCCCTTCCGCCAAGACAAAGGGCCCGCAAGGGCCCTTTCGTTTTGGCGGACGCGGGTGGGTGAGAACCCACACGGGTTCGCTGAGCGAACGTCCGGGGGACGTTCGCGAAGGACGCCGCGCGCGAGCGCGGCGGTCCCGGAGCGAAGCGCAGGGACGAGTGGATCGCCGTAAGGCGAGACGCGAGCAATCCCACCCCGTTTACCGCGACGGGCGCGAGCGGCATCGCTCGCGTCATGCTCCACGGGTCGGGTGCGAGCGCACTCCGAAGTGCAAGCGCACCGCTGCTTTGTCATCCGCGCCTCGGCATGTCCCTCGGCTGCTGCGGCGCATCAACGAATCTCGCTGCCCTGTAAGGTTTGCGTAAGGGCTCGTTCCTACCGTTCGCCATCCCCTTGAGAGAGGCGGAACGCGAACGACTGGGGCGGGAGCCATGAGCAATATCGAATCCGTACTTAACGAGAGCCGCGTGTTCGAACCGAGCGCGGAGTTCGTCAAGCAGGCCAACATCAGCGGCATGGCCGCGTACAAGGCGCTGTGCGACGAGGCCGAGCGCGATTTCAACGGGTTCTGGGCGCGGCTGGCGCGCGAGAACCTCGTGTGGCACAAGCCGTTCACGCAGGTGCTCGACGAGAGCAACGCGCCTTTTTACAAGTGGTTCGCCGACGGGGAGTTGAACGCCTCGTACAACTGCCTCGATGTCAACCTCGCCAACGGCAACGCCGACAAGACGGCGATCATCTTCGAGGCCGATGACGGCAAGGTCACGCGCATCACCTACCGCGCGCTGTACGCCGAAGTCTGCAAGCTCGCCAACGCGCTGAAACACCACGGCATCAAGAAGGGCGACCGGGTCCTCATCTACATGCCGATGTCGATCCAGGTCGTGGTCGCGATGCAGGCGTGCGCGCGCATCGGCGCCACGCACTCGGTCGTGTTCGGCGGCTTTTCGGCCAAGAGCCTTCAGGAACGCATCATCGACGCCGGCGCAACCGAGGTCATCACGGCCGACGGCCAGTTCCGTGGCGGCAAGGAGATCCCGCTCAAGCCGGTGGTCGACGAAGCCTTCGCGATGGGCGGGTGCGAACGAGTGCGCAACGTCATCGTCTACCGGCGTACCGGCAGCGCGGTACCGATGCAGGCACCGCGCGACAAGTGGTGGGACGACGTGGTTCGCGGCCAGCCCGAGACCTGCGAGCCGACCTGGGTGAACGCCGAGCACCCGCTGTTCATCCTGTACACGTCGGGGTCGACCGGCAAACCCAAGGGCGTGCAGCACTCCACCGGCGGCTACCTGCTTTGGGCCGCGGTGACGATGAAGTGGACGTTCGATCACAAGCCGACCGATGTCTTCTGGTGCACGGCCGACGTGGGTTGGGTCACCGGCCACACTTACATCACGTACGGCCCGCTCGCGGTCGGCGCGACCGAAGTGATGTTCGAGGGCGTGCCAACGTACCCAGACGCGGGGCGGTTCTGGAAGATGATCCAGAACCACAAGGTCACCGTGTTCTACACCGCGCCGACGGCGATCCGCTCATTGATCAAGGCCAACGAGGCCAACCAAGCGACGCATCCGACCAAGTATGACCTGTCGAGTCTGCGGATCCTCGGCACGGTGGGGGAGCCGATCAATCCCGAAGCGTGGATGTGGTACTACACGAACGTCGGCCGCACCCGCTGTCCGGTCGTCGACACATGGTGGCAGACCGAAACCGGCGGACACCTCATCACGCCGCTGCCTGGCGCCACGCCGCTGGTTCCCGGTTCCTGCACGCTACCGCTGCCCGGCATCATGGCCGCGATCGTCGATGAGACGGGGCAGGACGTTCCGAATGGCCAGGGCGGTCTGCTGGTCATCAAGCGGCCCTGGCCTTCGATGATCCGAACGATCTGGGGCGATCCGGAGCGCTTCAAGAAGTCGTATTACCCCGACGAACTCGGCGGCAAGCTGTACCTGGCGGGCGACGGCGCGATCCGCGACAAGGACACGGGCTACTTCCGCATCGTCGGGCGCATCGACGACGTGCTGAACGTCTCGGGTCATCGGCTCGGCACGATGGAGATCGAGTCGGCGCTGGTCGCCAACCCGATCGTGGCCGAAGCCGCGGTGGTCGGCCGGCCGGACGAGCTGACTGGCGAAGCCGTCTGCGCATTCGTCGTGCTGAAGCAGCCACGCCCGACCGGCGAAGAGGCGCAGCGCATCGCGCGCGAACTGCGCGAGTGGGTGGCGAAGGAGATCGGTCCGATCGCCAAACCGAAGGACATCCGCTTCGGCGACAACCTGCCGAAGACGCGCAGCGGCAAGATCATGCGACGGCTGTTGCGCTCGCTCGCCAAGGGAGAAGCGATCACGCAGGACGTATCGACACTGGAAAACCCGGCGATCCTGGAGCAGCTCAAGGTGGCGCAGTAGCGCGCCGGGTTTCGTCGGAGGCTCATGTGAGCGAAGCGAACGTGAAGCAGGCGGCAGCGAGCGGCCGGAAACAGAACCCGGCGATCCTCGATCAGTTGAAGGTCGCCCAGTAACGACGGGAAAGAAGAGCAGGGGGAGCCGGAAGGGACGTGTGTCCCGACAGGCGCAGGGGCGATCCGGCCGGGTGGCCGGATCGCCCCGCGGGGACTGCGACGGATCCGCGGTGACCCGGATGCGGGGCCGCCGGTCGCAGAAGGATCGAGGGCGCGCGCGGTCGAAAGCCCGCGAACGATCGGAAGGGAAGCAGGCGGCGTGGCATTTTTTCTTCTCGTACTGAAAACGCTCATCTTCGTGGCCGGCATGTGCCTGCTAGGCCAGTTCGTCGTCGGGATCTTCAACTGGGGGCGGCGGCACGAGAACTTCGTCTACCAGGTGTTCGATATCGCGACACGGCCGGTGGTGCGCTTCGTTCGGCTGATCACCCCGCGCATCGTCCTCGATCAGCATGTGCCGCTGGTGGCCTTCCTTCTGTTGTTCTTCGCCTACTGGGCGGTCGGATTCTGGATGCGCGACGTTTGCCTCGAAGATCTGAGCCAAAAGGGCTGCGAAGGATTCGCGCGCGTTCGGACGGAGGCGCCGCGATGAACGCGCTCGACCGTTTCTTCACCCGCTGGTGGCTTGCCAACCGCGCGAGCCTGGCGGTGCTGCTCAAGCGCAATGCAGCCGCGATCGATTCGTATCGACAGATCGTCGCGCTGGATCCGGGCGACGCGAACGCGCGGGCTGCGCTCGGAAACCTGCTGATGGAAGCCGGCGACGCCGCCGGCGCCATCGCGGAGTTCATGCGGATCGTCGAGACGAACCCGCGCAACGCCGAGGCGTGGTTCAACCTCGGCTACATCTACGAGCAGCGCGACGATCTGGCGAACGCCGAGCGCTGTTTCCGCGAGGCGATCGCGGTCAAGCCGTCGATCGACCGCGCCTGGTACGGGCTCGGGCTCGTGCTGATTCGCGCGCAGCGGCTGACGGAGGCGGTCGAGGTCCTGAAGAAGAACACCGAGCTGCAACCGTTCAGTCCGTACGGTTGGTACCAGCTCGGAATGACCTACCACCACCTCGGCGAATCCGCCAAGGCCGCGCGCATCTGCGAGGAACTGAGGAAGTTCGAGCCGCGATACGCCGCAACGCTGAAGCGCGACATGGAACGGACGCCGCCCGTCGCGGCGCCGGCCCGGGATGCAGCAACCACCCCATCGATCGACCGGAAGGAGGCCGTGCCATCGACACACTAGAAAAAGGGAAGCGAAACCAGGAGACATTCAGGAGGAATCATGCAATTGACCGAAAAGCACCGTGAGTACTGGCAGAGGAACCTGAACATCACGATCGTTCTGCTGGCGATCTGGTTCGTGGTGACCTTCGTCATGGCGTACTTCGCGCGTCCGCTGGCCGAGATCAATTTCTTCGGTTGGCCGCTGTCGTTCTACATGGGAGCGCAGGGATCGCTGGTCGTTTACCTCGTCATCATCTGGTACTACGCCAGGAAGATGCGCCAGCTCGACATCGAATACGGCGTGGAAGAAGGAGAAGACTGATGAGTGCACAAGTGAGCTCGAATCGAGCCTTCTTCAACAAGTTGAAGAAGTACTACTCGTGGTACACGGGCGGCTTCCTCGTGTTCCTGGTCGTTCTGGCGATCCTGGAGCAGATGGGGCTGCCGCGCGTGTGGATCGGCTACGTGTTCCTGTTCGCGACGATCGCGCTGTATGCGGGCATCGGGATCATGAGCCGCACGGCGGACGTCGCCGAGTACTACGTCGCCGGACGGCGCGTGCCCGCGCTGTTCAACGGCATGGCCACCGGTGCGGACTGGATGTCGGCCGCGTCGTTCATCGGCATGGCCGGCGGCCTGTACCTGCAGGGCTTCGACGGACTGGCCTTCATCATGGGCTGGACCGGCGGCTACTGCTTGGTGGCGCTGCTGCTCGCACCGTATCTGCGCAAGTTCGGCCAGTTCACGATCCCGGACTTCCTCGGAGCGCGCTATGGCGGTCACGTGGCGCGCTTCATCGGGATCTTCGCGGCGATCCTGTGCTCGTTCACGTACGTCGTGGCGCAGATCTACGGTGTCGGCATCATCACGTCGCGCTTCACCGGCGTGGAGTTCCAGGTCGGTGTGTTCCTCGGCCTCGCCGGCATCCTGGTGTGTTCGTTCCTCGGCGGCATGCGCGCGGTGACGTGGACGCAGGTGGCGCAGTACATCATCCTGATCATCGCGTACATGATCCCGGTAGTGTGGCTGGCCGTGAAGCACACGGGTGTGCCGCTGCCGCAGTTCGTCTACGGCAAGGTGCTCGAGAAGGTCTCCCAGAGGGAGAAGCAGCTCGACACAGACGCCAAGGAGCTCGAAGTCCGCAAGATCTTCGCCGATCGCGCGGCCGATCTGAGGAAGCGCGTCGCCGCGCTGCCGAAGTCCTGGGAAGAGGGCAAGGCCGCGGCCGAGAAGCGGCTCGAAGAGCTCAGAGCCGCGAATGCACCGCTGGCGGAGATCAAGGCGGCCGAGAAGGCGGTGGCCGACTATCCGAAGTCGGCGGAGGACGCGCGCAAGGCGTGGACCGCCCAGGCGAATGCCGCCGCCGCGCGCGCCGCGCCGGTCTTGCATCACGCGGTGCCGTACTACAGCGCCAATCCGGATCCGGTGAAGGCAGAGGAGGAGCGCAACACGAAGCGTCGCAACTTCCTGGCGCTGGTGTTCTGCCTGATGCTCGGCACCGCAGCGTTGCCGCACATCCTGATGCGCTACTACACGACGCCGTCGGTTCACGAAGCGCGCAAGTCGGTGTTCTGGTCGCTGTTCTTCATCTTCCTGCTGTACTTCACGGCACCGGCGCTCGCGGTGCTGGTGAAGTACGACATCTACACGCTGATCGTCGGCTCGAAGTTCGCCGACCTGCCGGGGTGGGTGGCCGGATGGCAGAAGGTGGATGCGGCGCTGCTGTCGATCGCGGACATCAACATGGACGGCATCGTGCAGCGCGCCGAGATCTCAATCGGCCAGGACATCGTCGTGCTCGCCACGCCGGAGATCGCTGGACTGCCGTACGTCATCTCGGGCCTGGTCGCCGCCGGCGGTCTTGCTGCGGCGTTGTCGACAGCGGACGGTCTGCTGCTGACGATCGCCAACGCGTTGTCGCACGACCTGTACTACAAGATGATCAACCCCAACGCCAGCACGCAGAAGCGGGTCACGATCTCCAAGATCCTGCTGCTGTTCGTCGCCTTGGCGGCGGCGTCGGTGGCGGCGCAGAAACCGGCGGACATCCTGTTCCTGGTTTCGGCGGCCTTCTCCTTCGCCGCGGCGTCTTTCTTCCCGGCCCTCGTCGCAGGGGTGTTCTGGAAGCGGGCGAACAAGTGGGGCGCGATCGCCGGCATGGTCGTGGGTCTGGGCGTGTGCTTCTACTACATGGCGACGACGCAACCCTGGTTGCGCGGCGTGTTCGGCGTGACGGGGCCGGTGTCCGACTACATCTGGTTCGGCATCCAGCCCATTTCGGCTGGCGTCTTTGGCGTGCCGGCCGGTATCGCCGCGCTCGTCATCGTCAGCCTGTTGACACCTGCGCCCGACAAGCAGGTGCAGGAGTTCGTCGAGCACTGTCGCTACCCGAACCTGCGGGGTGACACGATCGATACGCTCGCGCGCTGATCGGCGCCGCGTGATTCAGCGGCCCGCGCTTCGGCGCGGGCTTTTTTTTCGCTTACGCCGCGAACAGCGCGACAACGCGTCCGCCAAAGGGAAGGGCCCGCATGGGGCCCTCTTTGTCTTGGCGGAGAGAGAGCGTGTCAAGCCCCGCGCCAATGCTTGCTCGCGCGGGCGGTTACGGATGTTCCATCAGTTTTTCTCCGATAAGGCGGACGATGAGGGAACGGCGCCGCACCTTTGCTCGAACAAGATCCACGATCCGACGAACGGCAGGCTACCGCGTGTAGTTACGAGCGAACGCTACCTCCGGTAGCGGCGCGACCGCGACTCTGAGGGAGGGCGTCCGTGGCGTGCTACCGAAGGTTGCATTTCATCGACCGCGGGTAGCACTCTGGCGCCGGATCGTCGGCGTTCCGCGCGAGAAGCTACCGGCAGGAGCGTTGCATCAGCCGCGCGCCTGCGGCTACTCTGCGCCGCGGTGGCTGATGGGCCGCTGCGGTTGGCTTCTCGTCTATGCTGGCCTTCGTGGCGGGAGACGACGAATGCAACACCCGTAAGGGAAATAAGTCGGGCCGACTGCGTGCGGTTTATCAGCTCCCGCCACGCCCCGCGCTGATATCGCGGGCCTCCATCCAAACTCACGCAGGAGTTTCGACGTGCAGCAAGACGTGTTCACGCCCCGCAACTACCGCACCATCACCCCGATCTCCGAACTTCCCTTCGTCCGGGCTGCCGAGTCGCCCGATCGGCCCTCGCACTGGCACGTGCCGCCCATGAGCTGCTACGAAGAAGCGACGTGGTACGGCAACCACCTCGCCGCCCACTTCGCGGCGTATCTGCGCGACAACCCTGGCGCGATCGGATCCGGGCTCTTGCGCAGCATCGCCCGCGACATGGACCTCGACGAGGGCTCGGACTCGAACGTCGCGGCGACCGGATTCTTTGAGTACCTCGAGGTCCTGCTCGCGCGGGCCGCGGGCGGCGTCGATCCGTTCGGGCATCTCGACGAACTGCATGCGCGCTACGACGACGTGATGGCGGCGCACGGCTATCCGGACGCAGAGCCCGGGTTCATGGAATGCACCAAGCTGTCTCGCCTCGCGGTTGCGCTGCAAGGCACCTGCGGCTACGTGGGGTCGCGCTTCGATGAGGTGGTCGGGCCTGACGACGTCGAGCACCGCAGCGGTTGACGCGTTGCGCCGCGCGACTCGTAATCGAAAGCCCGCTTCGGCGGGCTATTTCGTTTCGGCGGCCGTCGGGCTTGGCGTCGAGGGGGTGAGCATGTCATGTTGCCCTCGAGCTCGCGCGGGCCATCAAACGCAGCGGCGTCTGCCGCAGCACCCGGCGCCGAGCCACCCTCTTGGGAGCGCATCATGCTTCGCTTGTACGGTTCCGACATTGCCGTCGCGTCCTTCTGCGCTGCGGTCAAGCCCTTGCGCGTCGCCTTCGCGTTCGTCAACGGACAGCGTGAGCTGTGCTTTCGCGTGTACGACGACCGAGGCCGCACCGTACTGCGCTCGTCTGGCATCAGCGTCCGGCGCCTGCGTGACCGGTTTAGCGGTCACGGTTCCATCGTTGGCGAGGTTAGGGAACTGATCGAGGAGCGAGGTCACAAGCTCGCCGTATGGCGGCCCCCGATCTGAAGGCGCAGCGAACGCGAATTGCCCGGGCGGGCTACGCGCCCGCCTTCGGATCGCGATCGAATCTGAAGACCGGGCGCCAACTGCAAACGCAACCCGGTCCGCAGGGAAGCGGCATCTCGCTCAGCGCCTCGCGAACAGCGAAAAGTCGGCCGGTGTGGCGCTCGCATTGCGGGCCAGTTCGCGGATGCTCGCCTCGCGTGACCAGCGTGCGCTTGACGGTAGGGATGGACGCGCCCGTCTTCTTCGCGATGACCTCCAACGGCTCGCCGCGCGCGTGCAGATCGAGCATCACGGCAGCAGGCGGCCATGGTTTCGGCTTGGCGATCTCGACGCCGAGCAGCATTCCGTCGCGTTCGATCACAAGCAGTCGCTCAAGCGAATCGCGCCACGGGTCCGGACGATCGGCGCTCACTCTCCGCCCCTAAGTCTTGCCCTGACGGATCGAACGCGCGAGCGACGAAGGCGCCTCGGATCGCCACTCAACCTAAGGCTGAGCCATCAGCACAGCGTCGACGGACGCGCGGACAACGATGTATGTGAGGAAGCCGAGTAAACCACTCAGTGACAGCGAAGCGATCCGCGCCGCTCGTGGTCGTCGCACAGACAGGCCGCGAAACTCGAACCGCATGAAATAGGCGTTGAAGTAAAAGAGGACGAGCGCGTGACCAGCGACGAGCAGCACCGCCAACCCAGCCGACCCTGTCTTGCGCTGCACGTACCCAAGCGCTGCCAATGCGATCACCCATCGCATCCACTCGAATACTTTCGGGGTCGCCGCAAGAAAGAAAGAGTCCAACGTCGCCTGCCACTCCGCTTCGCTTTGCTGCTTCGATAGATCGATCAACTTCGGATCGCGCATCGCGCTCCCTCCTCTCAAGTGCGTCATCTGCATTGTAGGCAGAGCCGCCCTCCGCTGTGGTCCGTGCCGCGGCTGGCGTCGGGTGGCTGCCGAGACACTTTCCGCCACCGTATCCCCCGCGTCACCCGATCCGCGCGCCGATCAGCCTTCGTGAGCAAGCAGCGGCACCGGCGGCGCGCCGGTGGCCTCGCGCGCTTCGAGCACGATCGTGAGCAGCTCCTCGTCGGTGAGGTGATGCACGCCCTCGGACCGAATCGGTCCGCCGTCCTTGCCGGTGACTTCGACCTTTGCTTTCCAGAGCCCGAGGTGCTGCCCGAGCAGATCGAGCGCGCGGATCTTGTCGTGAAACCGCACCTTGCGCGTGACGCCGACCGACGCGCGCTCGCCGCCGCGGCCGTTGAATAGCTCTTCGGTCTCGATCGAGGCGATGGCGCGTCGCACGCCTTCGGGCATGTCGGCCAGCGGCTTGAGCGCACCCGACGCGTCGAACGCCTCGCCGATATCCAGCATCGCGATCTGCCACAGCCCGCGCAGCACGTCGTCGGCTTGCACGCCCACGCGCGTCGATCGCGCGTCGCGCAGATCGGCAATGCGGCGGGCGATGGCTTCGTTCGTCAGCAGCCGGCCGACGTGGGCGCGCGCGCTGCGCGCCGAGTAGCCGGCCCGAATCGCGGCCTGCGTCCCGTTCAGATCGACGAGGTACTCCTCGCAGAAGCGCGCCTCGCGCGGCGTCAGCGGCCGCGGGCGCGCGGTTCGTTCCCTCTTCATGGTCTTCGCCATCGTCTACGCGAGCACCTGCTTGATCGCCCCGCGGTTGCGTTCGATGATGTTCACGATGACGCGCTCCCCCGCGCTCGAGCTCATGTGGTCGTGCGTGATGCTCGGGTCGATCGCGTTCACGATGCGCACGCCGGCGGCCGCGCCGCCATTTGCGGCGTTGCGCGGGTCGTCGCGCGACAGCACTTCTTCGCCCATCTGCGCGATGATCGGCACCTCGCCGGGCTTGAGACCGACCATGCCGCCACCGTGGAAGCGCGGCGCGGCGGCGAACACGAGCGGATCCACCGGCCGCGTCGGGCCTGGAGCGCCGACCATGCCGCCGCGGTGCTTCACGCCAGCCGACGCGCTGGCGCCGACGAGGCGGCCGATGCCAGGGAACAGCGATTCGAGAAACTGAAGCACGACGGCGGTTGCCAGCGCGCGCGCCGCGATCTGCGCCATCGACCGCGCGAAGTTCGCCGCGAAGTCCTTGATCGCGTCACCCGCGCTCTTGCTGTCGTCGACGAGATCCTCGAACAGCCCCGTCAGCGCGTCGACGCCGGCGTCGGCGACCGATTGCGCGAAGCCCTCGCGCATGCGCGCCAGCGATTCGCGCAGCGAGCCGAGCACCCGTTCGAGCTGCGGCGCGCTCTCGGTGCCGAGCGACGCGATCTGCGCGTCGAGCGCCTGCACGCTGGCGACGAGCGCGGGGTCGCCGCTCGCCGCCGCCAGCTCGCGCATCCGGGCGGCGAGCGCGCCGAGCTGGTCGATCGCCTGCTGGCGCGCCGCGAGCGACTGCTCCTCGGCCTGCGGAATCGAGATGCGGCCGGCATTGCGGTCCAGTTCGATCGCCGCGAGTCGCCGCTGCAAGCCGCCCATGGTCTGCTCGGCCTGCCGTGCCAGATCCTCGAATTCGGCGCGCGCGAGTTCCTTGTTGACGAGCTTGCGCGCCAGGTCGGCGCCCGCCTGGTCGCCGGCGCGCTCCAGATCCTTGATGACGCCGTCGAAGTGCGCCTTGATGCGCAGCCGGTCGGCCTCGAGCTGCCGGCCCGACAGTTCGAGGTCGCGCGCCCGCAGATCGCGCGTGCGGCGCTCGGCCTCCTCGCGGATCTTCGTGCGCTCGGCCTCGGCGCGGGCCACGACGTCGGTCTTTTGCCGCTCGAGCAGCTCGATCTCGGTGCGCGCCTTCAGCGCCTCGCCGGGATCCTTTGCGCCGGCGGCGAGTCGCCGCTGCATGGCGATCTGCCGCTCGATCGCGTCGAGTTGCAGCCGCGTGCGCGCGGCGAGGAAGTCCTGCGCGGTGATGAGGGCGGCGTCGTAGAAGGTGTCGAGCTGCGCGAGCGAGCGCTCGGTCGCGTCCTTCAGCAGTTTCGCGTCGGCGTCGGCGCGGTCCTTCGCGTCGGCTTGCCGCGCCTTGGTCTTGCCGACGTTCACGGCGCCGCGGCTTTCGCGCGCGGCCGCGCGGTCGGCCTTCACCTTCTCGCCGGCGGCGCGCGCGGCGGCCAGCGTCGCATCGCGCTCGGCCAGAATGTCGGCGATCGTGGCCTTGCGCGCCTCGTCGATCGCCGCCTGCTCGGCGAGCAGCCGCTTGCGCACGTCGGCGACCGTCTCGTCGCTGAACGCGGCCTTGACGTAGGCGGCCAGGCCGCCGAAGGCGACCTTCGTCGACTCGACCCACGCGGCGATCTCGACGGTGGCGATGCGCACGAAGGCGCGGATGTTCTCCAGCAGGTGCGGGAACTCCTCGGCCGCGCGCCGCGCCCACTCGGGCAGCGCATCACCGAGATCGCCGTCCGGCTTGAAGAGGTCGGCCAGGCGGCGGAAGTCGCCGATCAGTTGATCGATCGCGATCTTGATCCGCTCGGCGAGCGCCGCGACGGCACCGACGACGGCGTCCGAACTCAGGAACTCGCCGAAGTCCGAGAGGATCCGCGCGAGCCCGTTCTCGCGGCCGAAGGCGTTCTGGAAGGTGTCGACCAGCAGCACCGCGGAGTTGCCGAGCCGGGTGAACGCGCGGCCGAAGGTCGCGGGCAGCGTCTCGGCCTGCTGCGCGAGCACGTCGCGCTGGCTCAGCAGCGCGTTGATGACGGTCTCGGCCGTGATCCGGCCCTCCTCGCCGTACTTGCGCAGCTCGCCGCGCGTGATGCCCATGCCCTTGGCGATCGCGTCGGCGAGCATCGGCGTCTGCTCGAGCACCGAGTTCAGTTCCTCGCCGCGCAGCGTGCCGGAGGCGAGGCCCTGGCCGAGTTGGATCAGCGCGGCGTTGGCGCTGTCGGCCGAGGCGCCCGACAGCGCGACGGCGTCGTTCACGGCCTGCGTGACTCGCAGCAGCGCCTCCTGCGAGGTGCCGGCCTCTTTGGTCGCCTGCGCGAGCTTGGTGTACAGGTCGGCCGTCTGCGTGAACGACTGCCCGCGGCTCTGCGCGATATCGAACAGGCGCGTCAGCGCGCCGTTGAGTTCCTGCTGGTCCTTGCTGACGAGTTGCAGCCGCGCGCGCAGGTTCGCGGCGTCGTCCGACAGCTTGGCGAAGCCGGCGAACGCCGCCAGGCCGCCGAGCGCGGCGATCAGGCCGCGCACCTGGGCGAACGCGCCGCCGACCGCGGTCGAGAAGGCTTGCGCCGAGCGCGTCTGCGCGTCGAACGAGCGCGGCGTCGACGCAGCGGGCCGGGCGCCCGTCGCCCCGCCGCCGCCGCCCGCAGCGCCGCCGGCGCCCACGAAGCGGCCCTGCGCGTCGCGCGGCCGCGCGAGCGCACCCGCACTACGGCCGACGCGTTCGAACGCGCGCGAGGCGCGGGCGCCTTCCTGCTCGGCCGCCGTCGAGAGCTTCTGAAGCTCCTTCTGCGCGCCGGCGACGGCGGCTTTGAGGCCGCCGAACTCGGCGGCGATGCGGATCAGTAGGTCGGACACTTCGGAAACCTCTCAGTCTTGCTGGAATGCGTGGCGGATCCGGCCGGCCGCACCGTGGAATCGCACTGTGGGCGCGGCCCTGGTCGGAGCGCCGATCTTTCGTACTCGGCGCATCGCCCTACGCGGCGCCTTGGCCGGTCGCGGCGAGCTCGTGCTCGTCGAACCACAGGCCGGAATCGGGGTCGCGGACCTTCAGACCGATGTAGAGCCCGGAGCCGTAGGCGTGCTCGATCTCCCGCGCCTTCGCGATGGCCGCGACAGCGGCGTTGAGCGCCGGCGCGTACTCGCGCGCGATGAGTTGCGCCATCAGCGCACTACCGAGCGCGCCGTCGGCCTTCACGGACGCCAGGCGCAGCGCTTCGGCCTTCTTCTCCTGCTCGGCCAGCATGTCGCGCACGGCCGGAATCACGACCTCGGCTTCGCGGCGGCGAGCTGCGGCCGCTTCGACAGCCTCGCGCGCATCGGCGAGCTTCTTCGCTGCATCCTTCGCGCCCGGGCTGCCGAGCACGCGCGCCTTGATCTCGAGCTCGGTCGCGGCGGCGAGCGCGGCGTCCAGATCGGGGCGCGGCTTGGCCTGGTCCTGAAACTTCGCGAGTTCGGCGCGCAGCGCGGCGGCGCGATCGGCCTCGACCTGGTACGCGGCGCGCGCCTCGTCGGCCTTGGCTTTCAGCGCGGCGATCTCCTCGTCGGAGGGCGCGGGCTTGAAGAACTGCAAAACGGTGGTGCTCATCGACTGCCTTTCGTTGGTTGGGGGAGTGTCGTCAGGGTCCAGACGGTTGCGGTCCGGCCCCCGGTTTCGATCGCCGAGCGGACGACGGCGCCGGCGCGCTCGAAGCGTTCGAGGATCTCGTGCAGATCGTCCGCACGCATCTTGCGGCGCGCGAGGCGATGGATCTCCGTCGTCTTCAGCCCCGCAGCGCCGGCCTCTCGCAGAGCACGGATCAGCACGCGCTCGAATTCGGCCGGGCGTTGCGAGCGAGTCGCCGCGCGGCTCGCCTCTGCGGCCTGCCGCTCGTGCTGGTAGCGCTCGAAGCTCGCACGCTCGGATGCTGCGCGGACAGATTCCCGGATCGCGGACTCCTGCGCGAGCTGCGCGAACTCGTCGGGCTCGCTCATCGCGCTGCCACCTGCAAGTCGTCGGCCAGGGCGAGCACGGCGGCGAGCGCGTCGAGCGGATCGGCCGAAAGCTTCCGCTCGCGCTCGAGCTGCGCGAGTGCAGCGGCGAGATAGCCGCCCGGATCGGGCGCCGTGCCGTTGCGGATCTCGGCGAGCGCGTACTCGGCGCCGGCGCGTTCAGAAGCGCGGTCGGTCGCCTCGCGCAGCTTGGCCGTGTCGACCTTCGCTGCGGTCTTCGGCGCGGCCTTGCGCGCCGCGACCTTCGGCAGCTCGGCGGCCGATCGCTTCGCCACCGCGCGCAGCGGCGAGGGCAGCGCTTCGATCTTCTCGTCGAGCAGCGCGCGCAGCCGTGCGGCGTTGTCGCGGCCGACGTTGCGATCGAAGCCCGGGTCGATGCCGTTCGGCACGACGTGCGTGCGTCCGGTGCGCGGGTTGCGCCACTTGCGCGAGCCGTCGTCCGGCGCGCGCGGCGATTCCTTGAACCCGAACGCCTCGATCTCGTCCTTCGTCAGTTGGATCACTCCGCAACGGCAGTTCCAGCCGTTCGGCGGGTAGTGCGTGCGCCACCAGCGATGCGAGACCGGCAGCACGGTTTCGTCCCACGACGCATGCAGCTCGCGCGTGCGGCCGTCATCGACCGCGTCGTACATGAGGTACGGCGCGACCTTCGCCTGCGACTCGATCGTCTGCCACTTCTGCGCGGCGTACGCGGCCTGCATGTTGGTGCGGAAGATCGTTTCGAGGCGCGCGGGTGAGCCGAGCTGCGCCTGCACGACTTTGCCCGTCAGCGGATCGACGACGGCTTTGCGGCCCCACCATCCGGCCTTTTGCAGCGTCGGCATCAGCTCGTCGGCCCACTGCCTGAACGGCGTGCCGTTGGCGAGCGCGGATTCGAGCGAGGCTTGCACCTCGGCGAGCAGATCGGCGTCCATCATCTTGGCAACGGTGAACGCCTCGTCGTGCGCGGCGCCGAGCATGTCGGCGTAGCTGAAGGTCCGCTTCAAGCCCTTGGCGGTGAAGTAGCGAATCGCTGCGCGCGGCTCCATGTCGAACGAGGCGCCGATCTCGACCTTGACCGGATCGGCGAAGTCGGCCGCGTCGGGTTTCGATGGGGCGGCCGACCGGCTGCGCACCCACCCATGGCCATACGTCTCGCGGACATACTCCTCGGTCGGCTCGAACCCCATCGAAAACAGTCGCGCGTCGCGCTCGGCGCGCGCGTTCAGATCCTCGGCCGGCTCCACATCGCGCCAGATGCGCGGCGGCGTCGCGCCCGGGAAGTTCCACTCGGTCCACCACGTCAGCGGCCCGCGCCGGAATGATTCGCAGATCAGGTCCGCGTCGGCCTTCACGACGTCGTCGGCGACGCCTTCGTGCACCTGCGCCTGCGCGCGACTGCTGCCGTTGTCCGTGGTCATCGTCTGCGACAGCACGACCTTCGCGATTGCCGCGTCCATCGCGCTTTTCAGCGCCTCGTAGTCGGCCGCGCCGGAGCGCGCCGCCTCGAGCAGCTCGATCACCACGTTGTCGGGCACGACCACGCCGGCGTCGGTGGCGATGTTCTTCAGCACGCCGATCGCCTTCGCGCGCATCGCCGCATCCTCGATCTGACCCGGAGGCAGCTTGGCGAGCGCGGTCGGCTGACCGAACTTCTCGAGGAAGACGAGCCAGAACTTGATGTTTGACCGCTTGAAGAAAACGGGCCAGTAGAGCGCGTGCGCCAAGCCGAGCCCGTACGGCTCGTCGTGGTGATCGGCGCCGGTCGCGAGCGTCCAGAACTTCTGCTCGGGCATGCGCAGCAGCCCGCCCGGCGCATTCAGGTACAGCGCGCCGGACATGCCGAAGCGGAAGCGCGCGCGGTCGCGCACGACGATCGAGCCGAAGCGCACCATGTCGCCGTCGAGCCGCCAGAGGATCTCCGCCACACCCCACCCGTAGAACACGGCGTAGAGCATCTTGTCGGTGATGTCGTCCCAGTTCAGCAGGGCGAGCTCTTCGCGCCACGCGTCCGCCGCGGCCTTCGATGCAGCGTCGTCGGCGCCCGGGTCGACCATCGTCTCGGCGGAGATCACACGCCGCCGGCGTTGCTGAAACGTGCTCGCCACCTGGTCGTCGCGCAGCAGCTCGCGGTAGACGGCGAGATTGCCGATGCCACCCCGCGCGCGCAGCACGGAGTCGGCGGGCGACAGCACGTCGGTGTACGGACTCGTCCGCGCCGACGGATGCATCAGCAGGCGGTCGGGCGGGGCGATCTCCGCGGTTACGGGTTTCGCGACTTCTTCAGTCATTCGGGTCGTCCTCGATCTGGCGCTGCCGCGCAAATCCAATGTCCTCGGCGTGTCGGCGCAGCGCGATTTGCACGGTGGCCGGGCCGACGCCGAGCTGCCTCGCAATCGCCCATCGCGAACGGCCGGCCTTCGCCAGCGCGACGATCTGCGCGTCGCGCGCCTCGCGCCGGGCGAGTTCGTCAGCGGGCGGGTGAACGGCCCGGATGGGTTCGAAGGAAAAATGCTCCCCCGAGACCGGCGCGGCTAGTGGCTCTCCGGATTCCACCGTTTCCTCTCCGCCAATTCGCCCGCCGCCATTCCCCCGCGAACGTGCGCGATCAGGTCCCGCAGGGCTGCTTCCGCTCGCTCGGGCTGCTCCGCCGCCTCGGCACGAAAGGCCGCGCAATCGGCCTCGCTCCATGCGAGCACCGCACGCGCATCGGCGAGCAGCCGCTCGAGCTGGCGCGCACCGAGCAGCGCCGCGATCTGCGCTCGGCACTCCGCCGGCGTCGGCGGCGGCACGCGGACGCGCAGCAGCGCGTCGGGGCGCGGCCAAGTCGGGCGAGCTGTCGCCCGCATCAGTGCAGCACTCCCGCGTTGCCGAAGATGCGTCGCAGCGCCGCCTCGTCTTCGGGCCCGAGGCACGCACGCCAGAGGATCGGGCGGCCGATCTTCCGGTGCGCCTGGTTCATCGCGTCGACGAGGGCGCCCTCTGCGGACCACGTTGCCGCGAACTCGGCGATTCGTGCACCCGGCGCGCCGGCGATCGCGGCGAACCGCTCGCCGCGGTCGCGAGCGATGTGCACGATCGGATACCACGCGCGCATGATCTCGCGCAGCTCGTCATCGTCGAGCGCGGGCGCGTTCAGATCGATCAGGACGCCGATCGCGTACTGCACACCTGCGAAGGCACCATTCGGCAGGCGATCGTTCGGCATCACGCCTCCCCGTCCGGTCCGGCGGCATGCAGGCCGAGGGCGCCGAACAGCACGCCGCGAAGCTGCGGGTCGGCGAACAGCGTCCAACGGGTTGCGCCGCCGTCAACGTGGCAGAGCTCGCCGAGGTGCGCGTGCGCGTAATGCACGGCCGCGAGTACGTCGTCGGCGTACAGCTCGATCGACGAGAACGCCGCCTCGTCAGCGCCGAGCACGCCGGCTGCAATGACGTACCGCGCGCCGTGCCGCTCGGCGAACTCGAAGATCTGCGCCCAGGGCCCGAGCGCGACGACGAGTGCGGGCCGATCGAGTCCGGGCAGCAGCAGGTCGGCGACTACGCCGCGCGTGTACGTCTGTCCGTTCACGCGATCTCCCGCGACTTCTTGCGGCGCAGACGCGCCAGCAAGTTCCGCGTCGCCATCTCGGCGCGCAACGCGGCGGCGACCTCGCGCAAGTTCGCGCGAATGTCCGCGTCGATCTGCGGCGTGATCTTCTCGTCGGGGTAGCCGACGACTTGACCGCGCACGATCGAAAGCCGGACGCCGGCGGCGCGCGCGTCGGAGATCAGGTTCATCGCTGCTTCGAGTCGGTCATTCGAGTGCATCGCGTTCTCTCCTTCGTCGTTGTGTTGGCTGTTACGCGGCAGCGGGCTCGGTGGGCGCACCGTCGCGCAGTTGTGCTTCGGCGCCATCGCTCTCGCTCCCGAAAACATGGCCGCGTCCGCTCCTCGCCGCGCCGAAAACCGCCGGTTGCGCGCCGAGCAGATCGAGTCGTAGCCGCCACCTGCGCGTCGAGCCTGGTCTGCCGCCGACCGCCGAGCCGTCCGGCTCGATCACGCCGTCGGCCTCGAGATCGCGCAGGATCCGGCGCACCTGGCGCGCGCTGCACCGCGCGACGCGCGCGACGCGAGCCACGCTCGGCCAGATCCCGCCGCCGGTGTCATCCGCGTGGTCGGCCAACACCAGCAGCACGACGAGATGTGTGCCGCCGCGTGGATATGGTCCTTCCATGACGGCGCGGGTGGCGCGGACGCTCATGCCGCCGCACCCATCTGCTCGGCTGCGGCGAGCACCCGCAGCAGTCCGCGATACGTCAACAGCACCTGATCGCCGTTGCGGTAGCTGAGGCGGTGCAGGGCCGTAGAGTCGTGCGGATCGTGTACGACGCCGTCGTACACCGCATCGCGCCCCGTGGGCAGCGTCACGCGCTGGCCGACGAGGGGCGGCATGACACTCGCCGGACTGGTCTCGCGGGACACGCGATCGCGATCGATGCGCGCCGCGACCGCGGCGAACGTCGGGTCGGCGTGCGCCATCACTGGGCCTCCGGCTGCCCCTCGGCGACCCGCGCCGCGCGGATCCGCGCCTTGCCGGCGGCGAGTTGCGGCGGCTCGGGGCGATCCGCCGCCGCCGCGAGCGATGCGGCGAGCTGCCGCAGATCGTCCGTGCGCCAGCGCACCGTGCGCTCGCCGAGCGCGACCGGACGTAGGCCGTGCGCGCGCGCCAACGCGCGGTATGTCCGCTCGCCGATGCCGAGCATCTCCGCGGCCTCGCGCGTCGTGATCATGATGCGTGCCATGCGTGTATCCATGCGGTGTCGGATGGTGCGCGGCGTGTGCGGCACAGTCGTATGGTCACGACCGCCGCACTGTCCGCCGCGATGTAGCCGCAGGTTATGGCGCCGTTTGGTCGCCGGGCTACCGCAAGTAGTTGCCGGCGAGACGCTGCGAAGTGCAATGTCGCGGCGTGTGGTTTCGGGAGATCGCCGCCGTGCTCGCGCGACTTTGTCGATCCGTCGTCGACGAACGCAGAGCCCCTCGGTTTTCTGACTCGCAGCCGGGAATCGCCACCAGGCAATCACGCGGCGCAGCGCGAAGCGCGGCGCCTTGTGTTTTTTCTTACTGGTGGATCAATGGTGGTTAGGTGATGGTTCGGGTGACATGGATGTCACCCCTCCCCGGACATCCATGTCAGCCCTCCCCTGACACCGGTGTCAGGGGTGTTACATGCGCGTTACGTAACGCGTTACGCCGTGAACGAAGCCCCGGCGGCGTTGCGCGTGATCTGAAGGCGGCGCGGCCGTGCATTTGATTCCGGCCGATCCATCCGGGCACCAGCGCGCGAGTATGTGAAGGGCTAGGTCCAGCGTTCCTGCGCGCGCACCGGATCGAGGATCCGCGCGCGCTCCTCCTCGATCGTGCGCCCGGTGCCCGGCAGGTACTCCTCGAAGTACCAGCGCAGCGCCTCGCTGGCGTCGCCGTCGTTGCCCTCGTTGGCCTCGATCGAGCCGCGCCAGTCCGGCCCCTCATAGACGATCGTCGCCTCGCCTTGGCGCTCGAGCGCCGTCGCCTTGACGTAGTGCAGCGCGAACGGCGTCGGCTGCTCCGGTGACGCATAGGCCGGCTCGACGAAGCCGAAGCCGTCCGGCGTGTCCCACACCCACACCGCCGGCCGCGTCATGTAGAAGCCGTTCGGCGCACGCATGAACACGACCGCGCCGCGGCGCCAGTTCTTCGCGAGTTCGTCGATCATCGGGCGGTCAGGCAGCACCGACCAAGTCATGCCACGCGCGTTTGTGTGATGGGCTGGCGGAACGTTCTGGCCGCTGGCGGATATCACGACGCGGCGCGGGCGACCGCGGAACCATCCTCTGCCTACAATCCGGCTCGAAAGGAGGGGCATCGATGGCGAAGATCTCGGGCATCTACCGGTTCGTGCGCGCCGAAGGAATCCCCGGCCTTCTCAGGCAAAACCGCGTCAGCACGGACGCATTGAATGCGCTCAACCGCTGGAAGGCGAAAGGCAATGAGCGATCGTACGTCGTCACGGAAGGCGAAGATGACGCGCGGGTGCTTGTCGCGCAGCTCACCTGGGACGACAACGAGACCGATGCTGCAAGCGTTCAGTTGGACTCGCTCTGCGAGGAGCATGGAGTCGCGCGAACCACGATCGCCTGACCGGCGTCACTGCATCATCTCGACCGCGAGCTTCAGGCCGCTTGCGCGCAGGATCGCGATCAGGCTCGACAGTTGCGGATTGCCGCGCTTCGACAGCGTCCGGTACAGCGTTTCGCGGTTCAGGCCCGTTTCGGCCGCCAGGCGCGCGATGCCGCCGCGCGCGTCGGCAATGTCGCGCAGCGCCTGCATCAGATCGCCGGGGTCGCCGGTCTCGAGCGCGGCTTCCAGGTACGCGGCCGCGTGGGCGGGCTTTTCCGCGAGCCAGGCGAGCCGCTGCGGACGGTGCGCCACCGTCGCCGGTGCCTTCGCCTTAGCGCTTGCGCGCTTCGTAGTCCTTCCGGTGCTCGATCGCATCGCGAATGTCCCTCGCTTGGGTGCGCTTGTCGCCGCCGCAGAGGAGGATCACGATCGCGTCGCCGTCGCGGCAAAAGTAGACGCGATACCCCGGGCCCCAGTCGATGCGCAGCTCGCTGACGCCTTCGCCGACGGGCTTGCAGTCGCCGAACAAGCCGCGCTCGAGGCGCGCCAACCGGATTTCGATGCGCGCCCGCGCGGCCGGGTCGCGCAGTCGACCGAGCCACTCGCCGAATACGTCGCGGCCGCCGGCGGTCACGTAGTGCCGGAGTTCGGGCATTGTAGCCTAAAAGCTAAATACCAGCCGATGCCGGCTCAAGTCGCGCTTCACCCGATGCGGTCGCGATCTGCGGCCGCACGTGCCGTGCGATGAACCGCTCGGCCGCGGCGGCGTCCGCTTCGCCGCGCAGTTCGATGCAGGCAGAAGCGAGCCACAGCGAACGGCTGCCGTCATCGTTGCGGTCGATGCGCGGCGCCACGTCGTCCGGGCCGCCGGTGGCGAAGACCAGTATCGCGCCGCTGCGGTCGCGCACGCTCACGGTAAAGCGCCAGCGGTTCGGGCGGCCGTGCGCCCACAGGCGGCAGGCAAGCCCGCGGTGCGGCGTCTTCAGGTCGACGTGGTCGTTGCGCAAATCCGTGCTCATGCCGGCCCCTACGCGCCGACGGCCCGAGGCTGCGGAAACTCGATCACATTGCTCGCCGGCGCCTTGCCGTCGAGGTACTCGGCCCAGGCTTGCAGCAGAGCGCGCCGCTCCTTGGCGAACTGGGCGCGGTTGTAGGCGGCTTTCACGAGGTTCGCTTCGCGGTGCGCCAGGCACGCTTCGATCACTTCCGGCCGCGCGGCGCTGGTTTCGTACGCCCACGTGCTGAAAGTCGCGCGGCAGAGCCCGTGCACCGTCGTCTCGCCGTCGGCGTCCATCCGCCGCAGCAGCGTCAGCATCCCCATGTTCGACAGCGGCTTGCCGTCGAGGGCGGGCGAGGGGAACACGAAGGGCTGCTGCAATTCCTGCATCGACCGCACGATCTCGACCGCGCGCGGCGGCAGATAGACGACGTGCTTCTCGCCGGCCTTCATGCGCGCGGCCGGTATGGTCCACACGCCGGCGTCGAGATCGAACTCCCCCCACGTCGCGCCGATGATCTCGCTCGTGCGCGCCGCGGTCAGCATGCCGAATTCGAGCGCACGCGCGGCGATGCCCTCGCGGCTGCGCAGATCCCTCGCGAAGTCCGGCGCCTTCGCGTAGGGGAGCATCGCAAACTTCCCGCGCTCGCGCTTCTTGCCCTTCATCGCTTCGCGCAGCTTGCGGCGCACCGGCTCGGCGGCGTTCGATCGGCACAGCTTGCGGAACATCGCGTCGTCGAAGACGGCTTCCAACCGCTGCCGGATGCGCATCGCGGTTTCCGGGATCTCGGCTTGCAGTTTCTCGAGGAACGCGAGCAGCTCGGGCGGCTCGATGCGCGCGATCGGCTTGTGCCAGATCGCGGGCGGCACGTGCCGCTCGAGGCTGGCGATCCACTGCATCGCGTGCTTCGTCGTGCGGTTCGGCTCGATCACGCGCTCGTGATACTCGCGCGCCACGCGGGCGAGCGTCGCGTGCTCGGTCCGCTGTTCGGCCTTCTTCACCTGCAACGCGGCGCGCGCGCGTTCGCGCTCGGCGTTCTTGTGCTCGAGGGGATCGATGCCCTGCCGAAGCTGCTCGCGGTAGCCGGCGACTTCGACGCGCGCCTGGCTGAGCCGCTGCGCGATCTCTTGGGGGTTCGTGCGCTGGATCGCGCCGAGCCCCATTTCGCGCCGGCGGCCGTCCGGCGCCGTGAATCGAAAGATGAGGTACGCCGGCCGCTCGACGTCGTCCTTCGCTCGCCGCGAAGGGCGAAGCACAAGGCCGGCGCCGAGGGTCAGATCGGTCGTCGCCGCCAGCACCTTCTCGGCTTCGGCGCGCTCGACGCTCGTGAGACGGGGGGTTCGAAGGAACGTTTTCATCAGCCCTTTCCTGTTCCGCCACCTGTTCACCGATTTCCCCCGGTTTTTTCACCACGAGGGCGGTTCTATGTGGCACTGAAGCGCAGTCTTCTTGATGAAGAAAATCCCGTCAATTCAACGGGATCCGAGCACTAGGCGGCTCTGTACTGCACTGTATTGGCTGATGATGCTGGCGGAGAGAGAGGGATTCGAACCCTCGATAGGTTATTCACCTATACACGCGTTCCAGGCGTGCGCCTTCAACCGCTCGGCCATCTCTCCGAAAGGCGCGGATTATATGCGGCGCCGCGCCGAGACCTCTCGGCAACCACTCGAGTGCAAGCGGCAGGCGTGGTTCGCGAGATGCCGGGATCGCGCGGCGCCGGCACACATGACGCGCAATGCGAACATCCGCGCCGGCAGCCTGCGCGGTGCAGGTGCGCATAGGCACGAGCAGCGCTGCGCGGAGAGTCTTACGGCCGCTTAAGTGATTTCGCTCGTGCCGCTCTTAGCGCAGATCAAATTGGACGGAATTGCGCCGACTTTTCCCGCCAACCTCGCGGGTGCGCGATGCCGATACTCGACGCCCAGCAAACCTGCGCGGTGCGGGTCTGCACGATCGCGCCTACCGACCACTGCGGATCGCCCGCCATGTCGAACGATCAGCCGAGCGCCACGTCGATACCGACGCATGCGTCGACCGGTACGGCGCGCGCCGCCGGTGGCGACGCATGGCGCGGCCGACACCGCGGGCCGATGGGCGCCGTCGCGCTGCTGGCGGCCATCGCCGGCGTCTTCTTCGCGGCCGAAGCGCTCATCATGTTCGCGATGCCGCTGCTGGGCGAGCGGCCGCCGTGGATCGAGGCGCTCGTCGACGCCGGATCGCTGACGCTGATCTGCACGCCGATCATCTACTTCTGGCTGCTGCGCCCCGCGTACTCGGCGCTCGAGCGGCGCACACACGAACTCGAGCTGCAGAAGTTCGCGCTCGATGCCGCGGCGATCGTCGGCGTCACGGACACGGCCGGCCGGATCGTTTATGTCAACGACCGCTTCTGCCAGATCAGCGGCTACGCGCGCGAGGAACTGCTCGGGCGCGATCATCGCCTGATCAATTCGGGCCTGCACTCGAAGGAGTTCTTCCGCGCCATGTATCGGACCGTCGCGCACGGCCAGGTGTGGCGCGCGGAAATCTGCAACCGGGCGAAGGACGGGTCGCTGTACTGGGTCGATACGACGATCATTCCGTCGCGTGGCGCGAACGGCAAGGTGAGCCGCTACACGGCGATCCGCTTCGACATCACCGCGCGCAAGCACATCGAGGAGGCACGCGTCGCCGCGCAGGCCGCAGCGCGCGCGAGCGAGGCGAAGACGCGCTTCCTGTCGCACATGAGCCATGAGCTGCGCACGCCGATGAACGCGATCCTCGGCTTCGCGCAATTGCTGGCAAGCGACCGCACGCTCGGTGCCGAGCAGGCGCGCAAGCTGCAGCACATCCAGCGTGCGGGCGAGCATCTGGTCGCGATGATCAACGATCTGCTCGACTTCTCGCGCATCGAGGACGGCCGGCTGTCGCTGTCGCTCGAACCGATCCCCGTGTGCGAGGTCGCGCGCGAGGCGCTCGCCATCGTGGGCAAAATGGCCGACGATGCCGGCGTCGAGCTGCACTGCGGGACCGACCCCAAGACGGCCCCGTTCGTGCGCGCCGATCGTGTGCGGCTGCGTCAGGTCCTGACCAATCTGTTGTCGAACGCGATCAAGTACAACCGCCGCGGCGGGCGGGTGACCGTCAGTGCGACGCTGCGCGACGGCGAAGTCGCGCTCGCGATCACCGACACGGGCCGCGGACTGAACCCGGCGCAGGTCGAGCACCTGTTCGAACCGTTCAACCGGCTGGGCGCCGATCGTTCGCCGATCGAGGGAACCGGGCTCGGTCTGGTCATCACGCGGCGTCTGGTCGACATGATGGGTGGCCGAATCGGCGTGAAGAGCATGGTCGACAAAGGATCGTGCTTCACGGTCTGGCTGCCGGCAGCGGCGCCTCCAACGCAGGCGCTGCCTGCCGCGACGGCTGCACCGCAGGCGGCGGATCCGGCCGAACGCACCGTGCTCTACGTCGAGGACAACGAAACGAACGTGCTGCTCGTCGAGGCGATCGTGCAACTGCAGCCGGGCTGGCGCCTTCGCGTCGCGCGCAGCGGCGCCGAGGCGCTCGAATCCGTGCGCCGCGAACGGCCCGACGTGATCCTGCTCGACCTGCATCTGGGCGACATGACCGGGCTGGAAGTCTTCGAGCGGTTGCAAGCCGAGCTGGCGACGCGCGCGATCCCGTGCCTGATGCTGTCGGCCGACGCGCTGCCGCTTCAGATCGAAGCGGCGCGCCGCGCGGGCATTCGCGACTACCTGACCAAGCCGGTCGACTGCGACCGCCTGGTCGAGGCGATCGCGAACGCCCTTGCCGCACGCGAGCCTGCGGCGCGGACAGCTCAGGTCGGCTGAGACTCGGGCGCGGCGTCGATCGCGAGAAACGTCACGACGTGATCGGCGTCGAGCCGGATGCCGATGCGTTCGCCGATCGCGTGATCGTGGTGGCTCGGCACCAGCGCGAGTACTTCGCGGCCGCTATCGAGCCGCAGCGTATAGACGAAGTCGCCGCCGCGGAAAACCTTGCGGACGACCTCGGCCGTCATCGGACTCGCGTCGTCGTGCACGACATCGTCCGGGCGCAGCAGCACGTCGACATGGCAGCCCTTGCCGCACACATCGCAGCCGCGCGCGTCGCACGGCAGCGGAATGTCGCCCTTCAGCTCGCCCAGCTCGATTGCGACGCGCTGGGAGTTCAGCACCTTGGCCGGCAGGAAAACGCCCTCGCCGATGAAGTCCGCGACGAAACGGCTCGCCGGCCGGTGATACAGCTCGTACGGACGGTCCCACTGTTCGAGCCGGCCGCGGTTCATCACGCCGACGCGATCGGCGATCGCGAACGCTTCCTGCTGGTCGTGCGTGACGAGGATCGCCGACGTGCCGCTCGCTTTGAGGATCTGCCGCACTTCCGCGCCGAGCCGCGCACGCAGCTCGACGTCGAGGTTGGAAAACGGCTCGTCCATCAGCAGCAGCTTCGGTGCCGGCGCGAGCGCGCGCGCCAGCGCCACGCGCTGCTGCTGTCCGCCGGACAGCTCGTGCGGATACTTGCGCGCGAACGCGGCGAGTCCGACCAGCTCGAGCATCGCACGCACGCGCGCCCGGCGCTGGGCGGCGTCGCCGTGGCGCAGCCCGAAGCCCACGTTGTCCTCGACGCGCAGGTGCGGGAACAGCGCATAGTCCTGGAAAACGAGCCCGATGCCGCGGCGCTCCGGAGGCAGGCTCGACGACGGCGTGGCGACCGTAAGCCCGTCGATCGCGATCAGCCCGCGTTCGATCGGCACGAAGCCGGCGATCGCACGCAACAGCGTGGTCTTTCCGCAGCCCGAGGCGCCGACGATGCAGCCGATGTCGCCGTACGCCAAGTCCAACGTAAGCGAATCGAGCACGGGCGCGCTCCCTCCGCGGTACGCGATACGCAGGTCCTCGATGTGCAGGACACTCGGTGCATTCATGGCGTCGGATCGTCGGCGTGGGGTCGACGGGGCATTCTAGACCGAATGCATATAATTCTCATTTGCATTTGTGGCCAACGGATCGCCTCGCTCGCGCGGTGATCGACCCGGTTCGCGTCGCTCGTAAGGGCTTGATTGAGCACTGTTTCCACTAAGACCCGCACTGCGCTATGGCGATTCGCTGTGGGCGGCGCAGGCACGCCTGCGCTGTTGCTGGCAGCGCTGCTCGCCGCGCTGGTGGCGCTGCCTCTGCTGGGCGTGCTGTCGAGCTTCCTGCACGCGCAGGCGTCGCTGGAGACGCTCGCTCACCTGTCGGCGCACGTCATCCCACGGGCGGCGTTCGAAACGGCGCTGCTCGTCGCGCTGGTCACGTTCGGCGTCACGGTGCTGGGGACAACCTCGGCGTGGCTGGTCGCCGCGCTCGACTTTCCCGGTCGGCGCTTCTTCGAATGGGCGATGCTGCTGCCGCTGGCGATGCCCGGCTACATCGTCGCGTACGCGTATACGGATTTCCTGCAGTTCTCCGGCCCGGTGCAGACATGGCTGCGCGAGACATTCGGCTGGCAGCATGGCGACTACTGGTTCCCCGAGATCCGCTCGATCGTCGGCGCGGCGTTCGTGTTCACCGTCGTGCTGTACCCGTACGTCTACCTGCTCGCACGCACGGCCTTCCTTGCGCGAACCGCGTCGATGATCGACGCGGCGCGCAGCCTCGGGCTGTCGCCGCTCGCGACCTGGCTGCGCGTGAACGTGCCGCTCGCCCGTCCCGCGGTGGCGGCCGGCGCGCTGCTCGCGCTGATGGAGACGATCGCCGACTACGGCGCGGCGTCGTACTTCGGCCTGCAGACGTTCACCACCTCGATCTACCGCGCGTGGTTCGCGCTCGGCGACCGCCTCGCGGCGAGCCAGCTCGCCGCGGTGCTGCTGCTCGTGGTCGTCGTCGTGATCGTCGTCGAGGAACGCACGCGTGGCCGCGCGCGATTCTTCGCGGCACCCAATGCAGCGCGGCCTGCGCCGCGCGCGGTGCTGCGCGGCGCAAGGCGGGCGCTCGCCGTGGTCGGCTGCTGCATTCCGATCACGCTCGGCTTTCTGCTGCCGGTGGCGATCCTGGTCAGGCTCATGTGGCCGACGCTCGCCGAAACGCCGCTCGACCGCTACGCGCAATGGCTCGGCAACAGCCTGTTGCTGGCTGCGCTCGCCGCCGCGCTGACGATCGCGCTGGTCCTGCTGATCGTGTATGCGGCGCGGCTCGCGCCGGCGGGCGCCGCGGGCACGGCCGTGCGAGGCGCGGCACGGCTGATGAGCCTGGGCTATGCGGTGCCGGGTGCGGTGATCGCGGTCGGCATCCTGGTGCCACTCGCCGCCTTCGACAACGCGCTCGATGCATGGCTGAAAGCGACCGTCGGTGTCGGCAGCGGCCTGCTGCTGACCGGCACGGTGGCCGCGCTGCTCTACGCGTTCGTGGTCCGCTACTTTGCGGTCGCGCAGCAGCCGATCGAGGCGGGTCTGGCGCGCATCACGCCGGCGATGGATGCGAGCGCGCGCAGCCTCGGCGCGGGCCCGCTCGAGGTGTTCGGGCGCGTCCATCTGCCGCTGCTGGCGCCTTCGGTGGCCGCGGGTGCGCTGCTCGTGTTCGTCGACGTGATGAAGGAACTGCCGGCGACGCTCGTGCTGCGGCCGTTCAATTTCGACACGCTGGCGGTGATCGCGTACCAGTTCGCCGCCGACGAGCGGCTCGGCGAGGCCGCGCTGCCTTCGCTGACGATCGTGCTCGCCGGCGTGCTGCCCGTGATGCTGCTGTCGCGCGCGATCGGCCGGAGTTCCGCGCACGGCGCGCACACGCCGTAGCGGCGGTCCGACGCCGACTCGCGCGAGCGTTTCGGCACGTCACGGCCGCGCAGCGTCGCGCCCCGCCGTAGGCTATCGCTGATTCAGGCGCGTTGCGTGCAGACGCGGTCGGTGGGCGATCGTCGGCTCCCGACAGACACGCTGCGGCTAGACTTCCGGCCTTGCCACCGCCTGCCTGACGCCGTGCCGCTGCTGATCCACCTCGAAGGTCGAGCCGCGCTGCTCGTTCACGACCCCGCAGCCGTTTGATCCGGGATCATGGACGCGCCCGCAACGACCCGCGCCCGAGCGGCGTTCTACCGAGAGATCGATCGGCTCGCGCTGACGCCGTTGTGGGAAGTGCTGCACGCACTCGTGCCGCCGCGGCCGAACTCGCCCTGTGTTCCCGCGCTGTGGAAGTTCGCCGACGTGAAACCGTACTTGGCACGCGCCGGCGCGCTGATCAGCGCCACAGAAGCGGTGCGTCGCGTGCTGATCCTTGAAAACCCGGCGTTGCGCGGACAGTCGTGCATCACGCAAAGCCTGTACGCGGGACTGCAGCTGATCCTGCCGGGCGAAGTCGCGCCGGGCCATCGGCACACCCAGTCGGCGCTTCGTTTTGTCGTCGACGGGCGCGGCGCTTGGACCGCGGTCGACGGCGAACGCACGACGATGCAGCCGGGAGACTTCATCGTCACGCCGAGCTGGACTTGGCACGAGCACGGCAATCCGCGCGCAGCGCAGAGCGGCGAGCCCGTGATCTGGCTCGACGGCTTGGACATTCCGATGGTCCGTTTCTTCGACGCCGGTTTTGCGGAGAACCTGCCGGGCAAGGTCCCGCCGGCCGCGACCGCCGAAGGCAGCGCGCCCGCACGCGACGGTGCGCATCTGCCGCCCGCGCATGACGCGCGATCGCGCGGCGCGGCTGCGCCGATGTTCAGCTACCCGTACGCGCGAACGCGAGAAGCGCTCGGCAGGTTCGCACGCGACGCGCCGCTCGACCCGTGGGTCGGCGTCAAGCTGCGTTACGCCAACCCCGCCGACGGCGGCGATCCTCTGCCAACGATGGCGGCCTTCATGCAGCTTCTGCCGGCCGGCTTCGAAGGCAAGCCGTATCGATCGACCGATGGCACCGTGTTTTCGGTCGTCGAAGGCCGCGGCCGCGCGCGCATCGAACGCGACGGCGCGATCCACGCCTTCGACTTCGAACCGAAGGATCACTTCGTCGTGCCCTCGTGGTGGTGCGTGTCGTTCACGGCGCTCGACGAGTGCGTGCTGTTCAGCTTTTCCGACCGCCCCGTGCAGCAGGCGCTCGGCATGCTGCGCGAGGAGCGACTGCAGTGAACGGCATCGCAGCGCCGCGTTTCCCGCTTGGCCGCTGCGACGGGCCGGTCGACGTCGATCGAGCGCGCGCCGGCGCGAACCGGGTTCGACGCACGGCGCAGCGTGCGCTCGTGCGACTCGCGGCCGCGCAACCTACGATCTGTCAACATCATCGGCGTTCCGCGCGAGAGCGCCGGGCGCTCGGCGTCTTCGCCGAAGTCCGACGCGCGCTCGCCGCGATACTTTGAGAGGGAGTACTCGATGGGCTATGTCTTCGCCGCTCCGCCGCAGGCCGTCGTGCCGGTGGCGGGCACGACCGATCTGTTTCCCGTACACCGCATCTACTGCGTCGGGCGCAACTACGAGGAGCACGCGAAGGAAATGGGTTTCTCAGGCCGTGAGCCGCCGTTTTTCTTCATGAAACCGGCCGACGCGGTGATGCCGGTCCCCGAGGGCGCGACCGGCGAGCTGCCCTATCCGCCGGAAACCTCGAACCTGCATCACGAGATCGAGCTCGTCGTCGCGATCGGCAGGCGCGGCGCACGGATCGCCGCCGCCGACGCGAAGCGGCACATCTTCGGCTACGCGGTCGGGCTCGACATGACGCGGCGCGACCTGCAGGGCGAGATGAAGAAGCAGGGCCGGCCGTGGGAGATCGGCAAGGCGTTCGACTTTTCCGCGCCGATCGGTCCGATCAAACCCATCGCGCGCAGCGGCGAGGTGAAATCCGGTCGCATCTGGCTCAACGTCAACGGCGCGCCGCGCCAGGTGAGCGACGTGTCGAAGATGATCTGGAACGTCGACGAGACGATCGAGCACCTGTCGAAGTACTTCGAGCTGCAGCCCGGCGATCTGATCTTCACCGGAACGCCCGAGGGGGTCGCCGCCGTGATCCGCGGCGACCTGCTCGAAGGCGGCGTGGACAACGTCGGCGCGATCCGCGTGCGGGTGAAGTGAGGGGGCCGGCGCACGCGGAAGCAAAGCGGGCGCGACGGCGTTCGACGGTGGCCAGGCGACGGCGCGGGCCGCCGCGCCGCTGTGCGACGCGTGTCGAAGCGTCGCCGGCTTGATATCCTGCCGCCGCGACGAGCAACAACGAGAGGAGACAACGATGAGGATCGGGACGCTGTTTCGCGCGCTTGCCTGCGCCGCCGCGCTCGGCACGAGTGCCGCCGGCGCGCAGGAGATCACACTGAAGGTCTCGCATTTCTGGCCGCCGCAGGCGATGCCGCCGACCAAGGTGCTGCAGCCTTGGTGCGAGAAGATCCAGAAAGAGTCGAACAACCGGCTGAAGTGCCAGACCTTTCCCGCGATGCAGCTCGGCGGCGCACCCGCGCAGCTCTATGACCAGGCCAAGGACGGCATCGCCGATGTGGTGTTCACGCTGCTCGGCTATACCCCGGGGCGCTTCCCGCGGATGGAGGTGTTCGAACTGCCGTTCATGACGTCGAACGCCGAGCAGACTTCGCGCGCGGTGTGGGACTACTACGAACGGTACGCGCGCGACGAGTTTCCGGGCGTCAAGGTGCTCGCGCTGAACGTGCACGACCGGGGCTACATCCACACGCGCGAGCGGCAGATCAAGTCGCCGGCCGACTTCAAGGGCCTGAAGATGCGCGCGCCGTCTCGGCAGACGACCAAGATGATGCAGCTTCTCGGCGCCTCGGCCGTGGCGATGCCGCTGCCGCAGGTCACCGACTCGCTGTCCAAGGGCGTCATCGACGGCTTCATCCTGCCGTGGGAGGTGATCCCCGCGATCAAGGCGCACGAGCTGGTCAAGTACCACACCGAGACCGACCCAAAGGCGCGAACGCTTTACACGGTCGTCTTCACGATCGCGATGAACCCGAAGCGCTACGAGTCGCTGCCGGCCGATCTGAAGAAGGTCATCGACGACAACAGCGGTCGCGAATTCTCGGCGTCGATCGGACGCACCTGGGACGAGTCCGCGCCCGCCGGCCGCAAGTTCGCCGAAGCGCGCGGCAACACCTTCCACATGGTGCCCGCCTCCGAGTTGGCGCAATGGGAAAAAGCGCTCGCTCCGCTGTACGACGACTGGGTGAAGGACATGAACTCGCGCGGCCACGACGGCGCGAAGCTGCTCGAAGCCGCGCGTGAGCTGATCCGCAAATACGAGAAACCGTAGCCGCGGCCGACGGCGGATGTGCCGCCGGCAGATCCTCCGCAGCGGGCACCGGGCTCGCGAGCCAGAGATGCGCTCGCCGGCCCAACCGCCGTCCGAACGCGCGACGCATCCAGGTGGGTGAATCCAGCTCGTCCCGGCACGCGCCGGCCGACGCCTTCGGGCGCGCGCTGCAGCGCGCGTGCGAACTGCTCGCGCTCGCGGGCGGGCTCGTCTTCGTCGCGCTGACGCTGCTCGTGACCGCGAGCGTCGCGGGACGCTGGCTCTTCGCGAAGGCGGTTCCGGGCGACTACGAGTTGATGCAGCTCGGCTGCGCGGTCGGCGTGGCGGCGTTCCTGCCCTGGTGCCAGTTGCGCGGCGGTCACGTGATCGTCGACTTCTTCACCGTGCGCGCGGGCCCGCGCGTTCGCGCCGCGCTCGACGCGACCGCCGCCGCGCTGCTCGCGGCGTGCAGCGCGCTGGTCGCCTGGCGCATGGTCGTGGGCGCGCGCGCACTGGCCGAGGCGGGCGAGACGACCACCGTGCTCGCGGTGCCGGTCTGGGCACCGGTTGCGTTGATGGTGCCCTCGTTCGCGCTGCTGGCGGTCGCTGGCGCATACACGGCGTGGCTGCACGCTCGGGCATGGCGGCGATGAGCGGGACCGAGTTCGGTTTCGCGATGTTCGCCGCGCTCGTCGCGCTGCTCGCGCTGCGGGTGCCGATCGGCGTCGCCATGTTCGTCACCGGCGCGGCCGGCTACGTGGCGCTCGCCGGCTGGGCGCCGTTGGCGAACCATCTGAAGACGGCCGCGTACGCGCGCTACTCCGTGTACGACTTGTCGGTGATCCCGATGTTTCTGCTGATGAGCCAGTTCGCGAGCCGCGGCGGGCTGTCGCAGGGGCTGTTCCGCGCGGCGAGCAGCTTGATCGGCCACTGGCGCGGCGGCGTGGCGCTGGCATCGATCGGCGCGTGCGCCGGGTTCGGCGCGATCTGCGGCTCGTCGCTCGCGACCGCGGCGACGATGGGGCAGGTCGCGCTGCCCGAGCTGCGGCGGCTGAACTACAAGCCGTCGCTCGCCACAGGAACGCTGGCCGCCGGCGGCACGCTCGGCATCCTGATCCCCCCGTCGGTCGTGCTGATCGTCTACGCGATCCTCGCCGAACAGAACATCGCGAAACTGTTCGTCGCCGCGTTCATCCCCGGCGTGCTCGCCGCGCTCGGCTACATGCTCGCGATCGCGATCTACGTGCGGCTCTATCCCGACGCGGGGCCCGCGGGCCCGCGCGCGAGCTGGCGCGAACGCTTCGCTACGGTCGTCGAGGTCTGGCCGGTGCTGGCGCTGTTCGTCGTCGTGCTCGGCGGCATCTACGGCGGAGTGTTCACACCGACCGAGGCGGCCGCGGTCGGCGTGTTGGGTGCCGGCTATTTCGCGGTCACGCGCGGCGGGCTGCGCTGGAACGGCATGAAGCAGTGCCTGCTGGCGACCGCCGAGTCGAGCGCGATGATCTTCCTGATCCTCCTCGGCGCCGACGTTCTGAACGTCTTTCTCGCGCTCACGCAGATGCCGCAGGAGCTGGCGACCTGGGTCACCGGCGCGGGACTGCCGCCGCTGGCGGTGCTCGCGGCGATCCTGCTCGTCTACCTCGTGCTCGGCTGCCTGATGGACAGTCTGTCGATGATCCTTCTGACGATCCCGATCTTCTTCCCGATGGTCATGGGGCTCGACTTCTTCGGGCTCGATCCGACCGGCAAGGCGATCTGGTTCGGCATCCTCGCGCTGATGGTCGTCGAGATCGGCTTGATCACGCCGCCGGTCGGAATGAACGTCTACATCATCAACAGCATGGCGCGCGACGTGCCGATGGCCGAGACGTTCCGCGGCATCGTGCCGTTCCTGCTGTCCGACTTCGTCCGCGTCGCTCTGCTCGTGTTGTTTCCGGGGATTACGCTTTGGCTGGTTCAGTTCGTCAAATAGTCGGGCCGCCGCGCCCGGTTTGCGCTGATCCGGCCGCGACCGTCGCGACTTCCGAGGACCGAAACCGATGATGAAGCTGTACAACGCCTGGCGATCGTCCGCGTCGTTTCGCGTGCGGATCGCGCTCAATCTCAAGGGGCTGCCGTTCGAGTACGTCCCGGTGCACCTGGTCAAGGGCGAGCAGTTCGCCGATGCGTTCACCGCGCTGAACCCGAGCCAGCTCGTTCCGGTGCTCGAGCACGACGGCCACGCGCTGACGCAGTCGCTCGCGATCATCGAGTACCTCGAGGAGAAGTTCCCGCAGCCGCCGCTGTTGCCGCACGACCCGCTCGAACGGGCCTACGTGCGCTCGGTCGCGCTGGCGATCGCCTGCGAGATCCACCCGCTGAACAACCTGCGCGTGCTGCGCTACCTGGTCAAGACGCTCGGCGTCAGCGAGGAGGCGAAGAACGCGTGGTACCGCCACTGGGTCGAGCAGGGGCTCGCGCAGCTCGAAGCCCGGCTCGTCGCCGAGCACCGCACCGGCCGGTACGCGTTCGGCGACACGGTGACGATCGCCGACGTGTGCATCGTTCCGCAGATCTTCAACGCGCAGCGGTTCGACTGCCGGCTCGACCACGTGCCGACGATCATGCGGATTTTCGACGCCTGCATGAAACTGCCGGCCTTCGTCGACGCGCAGCCGGCCAAGCAGCCCGACGCCGAGTAGGGGGGCGCGGTCAGCGCCCGTTCGCGCCGAGCGGTGCCGCGTTGGCGGCGAGCGCTTCGGCGGCGCGCCGCTCGATCGCTTGCGCCAGATCGGCCACCGCGGCGGCGTAGAAGAAGCTGCGGTTGTAGTGCAGCAGCGCGGAGGCGTTGACCGTGCCGACGCGGTATTCGACGGCCTCGACGCCGTCGCGCGTCAGGTACGGCAGGTCGATCAGCAGCACCCGCGTCTCGCCGGGAAGGCTCGTGTCGGTCGTCACGCCGAGTGCGGCGACGTCCCGCCAGCGATAGCTCGCCACGATGCCGCGGCCGAGCACCTCGACGACCGATGCGTCGGCTTGCGCGGGAAACAGCACGGCATGGCCGCGCCGCCAGCCGTGCGCGGCGAGGAAGTTCGCGACCGATCCGATCGCGTCTTCGCGGCTGGCGGCCAGATCGATGCGACCGTCGCCGTCGAAATCGACCGCGTAGCGCCGCACCGATCCGGGCATGAACTGCGGCAACCCGATGGCACCGGCGAACGAGCCGCGCGGCGCGGTCGGGTCGACGCCCTGCTCGCGGCACAGCAGCAGGAACTGCGCGAGCTCCTCGCGGTACAGCGACGCGCGCCGTGTGTAGTCGAAAGCGAGCGTCAGCAGCACGTCGAGCGTGCGCAGGTTGCCCATGACGCGTCCGAAGTGGGTCTCGATGCCGACGATCGCGACGACGATCGATTCGGGAACGCCGTAGCGATCGGCCGCGCGCGCCAGCGCGGCGCGATGCTGACGCAGGAACGCGTGGCCCTCGCGCACGCGGCGCTCGTCGACGTTGCGCGCGCGGTACTCGGCCCAGTTGCGTGCCGACGGCGGGGCATTGCCCGGCGTGGTCAACCGCTCGGCGGCCTCGGAGTAACGCCCCCGCGCGAGCACGCGCTCGACCCAGCCGCGATCGAGGCCGTGCGCGGCGACGATCGCGTCGATGTAGTCCTGCACGTCGCTGCGAAGCGGGTACGACAGCGTCTGCGCGCGCGCAAACGGCGGTGCGGCGAGCGCGGCGCACGAAGCGGCGACGACGAAACTGCGGCGGTTCATCGGTTCGGCGGCCGTCCTGATCCGTTCACGAGGCGGCGCGCGGGCGGAAGCGTCGCACCGCACGACGCAGCGAGCGAAGCTGCGCGCGGCTCACGGACGCTGCCGCGCGCGAATAGCGCCAGCGCTCGAACGCTAGCAGGATTTCGCGCGCGGCAGCGCGGCTCCCGGGCGCGAGTTGCCGCTCGACGCGCGCCAGCAGCGAGCGCGGCGCCAGCGTCGGCGCGCTGTCGATGCCGGCGTCGGACAGGCGGCGGCGCAGCAGCGCGTACGCCTCGGCGAGCGGATCGCGCTCGACCCGGTGCCGCAGCGAAACGACTGCGAGGGCGCCGAGCAGCAGCGACAGCGTCAGCGCAAACGCGAGCGCGAGCGTTCGGCCGTCCGGGTCGAGCCCGATCGCGGCCAGCAGCGCGCGCTGCCGTTCGGGCGTGTACGACAGCACCCATTGGTTCCAGCTGTTCTGCAGCGCTTCCCAGTTGAAGCGCAGCGAACGCAGCCAGGCGAGCGCACCGTCGCCGGTGGCGAGCGGTGCGAGCCCGGTCTGACGTTGCAGCTCGGGCAGTCCGCGCGCGATCCGCACCGGTGCGACGACCGCGGTCGGGTCGACCCGCGTCCAGCCCCGGTCGCGCAGCCACACCTCGGCCCACGCATGCGCGTCGGACTGCCGCACGGTCATGAACCCGTCGACCGGATTGATCTCTCCGCCCTGATAGCCGGTGACGACGCGCGCCGGGATGTCGAGCGCGCGCATCAGCACGACGAAGGCGGACGCGTAGTGCTCGCAGTAGCCGAGTCGCGTGTCGAACAGGAATTCGTCGACCAAGTGCCGGCCGAGCAGCGGCGGGTTGAGCGTGTACTGGTACCCGCCGGTGCGGAAGTGCTCGAGCACGGCGTTGACGAACGCGATGGCGCCGGTGCCGTCCCGCTGCGCGCCGGAGCTGCTGCCGGCGAGCCGGCGGCGCAGTTCGGCCGCGAACTGCTGCGCGCGCGGGTTGTAACCGACCGGAAGCTGCAGCCAGTCGCGCAGCGACGCGTCGGTCTCGTTCATCCCGAGCGCGAACGCGGTGTACGAGCGCGCCGCGTAGCGCACCCGCTCGTTGATCAGCCGCGCGGACACGAGCTGCGCTTCGGGGGTGAGCTGAGGCGCGAGCTCGGTCGCGTCGGGGGCGACGGCGGGCACCTCGAGCGCGAACAGCCAGTCGCGCTGGTGCGGCTCGAGGGTGATCGAGTAGTCGACCGCCGAGGCGGGGTCGGCGCGTATCGCGAGCCGCGGCGGCAAGGCCGTGCGCTGCGCGAACGGCGTCCACGTGCGGCCGTTGAAGTGGCCGAACACCGGACCACGCCAGTACAGGCGCTCGTTGCCCGGCGGCGCCGATTCGAAGCGCGCGCGGAAGGCGATCGCATTGGACTCGAGCAGCCGGCTGATCGAGCCCGGCGACATCGCGTTGGACAGTCCGGTGCTCGAAGCCGTCGCGTCGCCGGGCAGCCCCCACAGCGGGCCCGAGATGCGCGGGAACAGCAGGAAAGCCGCGACCGTCAGCGGGATCGCCTTGAGCACGATCGCGCCGACCAGCCTCGCCTTGCGCGCCGCCGGCAGGTCGGTCTCGACGAGGTTCACGCTCGTCAGCACGAAGAACAGCAGCGCGACGGCGACGATCGTCAGCGCCGCGATCGGCAGGCTCTGGCTGAACAGGAACTGCGTCAGCAGGATGAAGAACGCGAGGAAGATCACGACGAAGACATCGCGCCGCGCGCGCAGCTCGAGCAGCTTCAGCGCCATCAACAGCAGCAGGAACGTGACCCCGGCGTCGCGCCCGACCAAGGTGCCGTGCTCGATCCAGACCGCGGACGCCGCGGCGACGAGCAGCGGCAGCATTGCGAAGCGCCCCGGCGCGGGACGTTGCGTCACGGTCAGCCACACGCGCCAGAACCACAGCAGCATGAGGATCGCGGTCGCCCACCATGCGAGATGGTCGAAGTGGGGTACGACGACCAGCGCGACCGCGGCGAGCAGCACCAGCAGGTCGCGCCGTTCGCGCGCGGCGCTCGACACCTGCGGCTGCACCAGCGCCGTCGCGAGCTGCCGCGCGCGGGCGCGCGCATCCCGCAGGCTCAGACGCGAAGCGTCTCGTGCACCGGCCATCGCCTCACCCCCTGAACAGCGCGAGCGCGGTAAGGCAGCGGTCGCGTTGGTCGGCGCCGCTGCTCATGGGGATCGCGGTGCCGGGGATCCGCAGCGCGTAGCGAAGCTGCGCGGCGTCCGCGTCGAGCACCCAGCGCGCGAGCCGCGCGAGCTTCGGCTCGACGCCGAGGCCGGGCGGCAGCGCATCGAAGTCGAGCACGAGTTCGCCGCCGGCAGCGGCCTCGAACAGCTTGACCGACAGCTCGTCCGAACGAGCGGCGAGCTTCCAAGCGATCATCCGCTGCGAGTCGCCGGCCTGATACGGGCGCACGCCCGCAAAGTCCTCGCCGCTGGCGGCCACACCCGCTCCGTACAGCGATCCGCCGAGCGCGAGCGGCAGCGGCGGGGCGTCCTCCTCCGGCTTCGGGTAGACGATCGCCGAAAGCGGCGGCGTGAAGTACGCCCACGCCTGCCACAGTCCGAACGGGAAGCGCGTTTCGATGCGCACGCGCGGACAGGCGCGCCGGCCGCGCCGACGCGTCGGCAGCGACAGGCTGACGGGCCGGTTGCCCTTGGCCGGCACGTCGATCCAGCTTCCGGGCATCGGCCGCTCGCGGCGGAACAGCCCGCCCGCTTTGCGGCGCGTCGGCAGCACGAAGCTGAAGTTCAGCGCGTGGCGGGCCTCGGGCGTCGGGTTGGTCACGAGCAGTTCGAAGGTCACGACGTCGCCGGCGAATACCGGCTCGGCGCGATGGCCGCGCAACAGCAGGCGCGCGAGGTTGCGGTGCGTGTGGTACATGCCGACCACCGCGATGCTGGTCACGAGGAACGTCAGCAGGTAGCCGAGCTGCAGTCCGTAGTTGATCGAGCCGATCAGCAGCACGACCATCGCGGCGCCGAAGATCAGTCCCGCGCGCGTCGGCAAGATATAGACGCGCTTGCGGTCGAGCAGCACGTCGCCGTGCTCGACCGCTTGGCGCCGCGCGATCCAGTCGGCGATGCGGATGGCGACCGGGTGGGCGGTGATGCTCATCGGATTGCGGACTGCGGATTGCGGATGGTGTTCACTTCGCTTCGACGCCGCGCGACGACCGTCGCATAAGGCGTTGGCAGATTTCCCGCAGTCGAACTCGGCATGCAGTGAACCGCGCAATCCGCAATCCGAGCGAGGCCTTCACGGCACCGCCACCGCCTGGATCAGCTGGCCGACGAGCTCGCGGCCGTGCAGCGCGCGGCCGCCTTCGCGCTGGACCGCGTGCAGACGGTGCCCGGCGACCGCCGGCAGCACGTTCTGGATGTCTTCCGGGATCACGTGATCGCGGCCGTCGAGCCAGGCCCACGCGCGTGCCGCGGCGAGCAGCGACAGCCCCGCGCGCGGGCTCAGCCCTTCGGCGTACTTTCCCGACGCGCGCGTGTGCGCGAGCAGCGCCTGCACGTAGTCGAGCAGCGCGTTCGAGCAGAACACCTGCTTGACCTCGGCCTGCGCGGCGAGCAGGTCCGCGGGTCGTCCCACCGGCGGCAGATGCTTGAGCATGTCGCGGCGCGGCTCGCCGGCGAGCAGCGCGCGCTCCGAGGCGCGATCCGGATAACCGAGGCTGATGCACATCAGGAAGCGGTCGAGCTGCGATTCGGGCAGCGGAAACGTGCCGACCTGATGCAGCGGGTTCTGCGTGGCGATCACGAAAAACGGCTGCGGCAGCGGGCGCGACAGGCCGTCGACCGACACCTGGGCCTCTTCCATCGCCTCCAGCAGCGCGCTCTGTGTCTTGGGGCTGGCGCGATTGATCTCGTCGGCGAGCAGAACTTCGGTGAAGATCGGCCCGGGATGGAAAACGAACTGGCCGTTGGCGCGGTCGTAGACGGAGACACCGATCACGTCCGAGGGCAGCAGGTCGCTCGTGAACTGGATGCGGCGGAACGGCAAGCCGAGCGAGATCGCGATCGCGTGCGCCAGCGTGGTCTTGCCCACGCCCGGGGCGTCCTCGATCAGCAGGTGGCCGCCGGCCAGCAGACAGGTGAGGCTCTGGCGGATCTGCAGATCCTTGCCGACGATCACGCCGGCGATCTGCGCGGCGCAGGAGCGGAGCTTCTCAAGCATTACACTGGCCCGAAACGACGTTGCTGGGAGACAGCGTGCACACCGGCTTCATCACGCACACCGCGTGCGCTGCGCACGAAATGGGATCGTGGCACCCCGAGAGCCCGGAGCGCCTGTCCGCGATCCACGACCACTTGATCGCGATCGGGCTCGCGCCGCATCTGGTTCACATCGACGCGCCGGCGGCCGACCTCGATGCCGTCGCGCGCGCGCACGATCGCCGTTACATCGAAGAACTGCGATCGAGGATACCAAAGCACGGCTACACGCCCGTCGATCCAGACACGTCGATGAATCCGGCGACCTGGGACGCCGCGTTGCGCTCGGCCGGTGCGGTGATCGAAGCGACCGATCGGGTCATCGCCGGTGCGCTGCAGAACGCGTTCTGCGCGGTGCGGCCGCCGGGCCATCACGCGCTGCGCGCGCAGGCGATGGGATTCTGCTTCTTCAACAACGTCGCGATCGGCGTGCTGCACGCGCTCGAAGCGCACGGATTGTCGCGGGTCGCGGTGATCGATTTCGACGTCCATCATGGCAACGGGACCGAAGAGATCCTGGCCGGCGACGAGCGTGTGCTGATGGCCAGTTTTTTCCAGCATCCGTTCTATCCGTACACCGGCACCGAGCATCCGGCGAAAAACATGGTGAACGTGCCGTTGCCCGCCGGCACCAAGGGCGACGTCGTGCGGCAGGTCGTCGACGAGGTGTGGCTGCCGCGGCTGGAACAGTTCCGGCCCGAGATGATCTTCATCTCGGCGGGGTTCGATGCGCACCGCGAGGACGACCTCGGCCAGATGGCGCTCGTCGAAGCCGATTACGCGTACATCACGCAGCGCGTGATGGACGTCGCCGCCCGCCACAGCCGCAACCGCATCGTCAGCGCGCTCGAAGGCGGCTACAACCTGAGCGCGCTGGCGCGAAGCGTGGCGGCGCATGTGAAGACGTTGGCGCAGATCTAGATTGCGCATCGCGGATCGCGGATCGCGTTGACCTCAGCATGCGTTCGACTACCCTTTAGCCAACTCTGCACCCAGCGCAATCCGCAGTCCGAGCACGACCATGCCCAGCGCCATCTTCGATCAAGGCCTCGATCGGAACGAGGCGAACTACGCACCCTTGTCGCCGCTGACTTTCGTCGAGCGCAGCGGCACCGTGCATCCACAATTGACCGCCGTCGTCCACGGCGGCGGGGCGAAAGCGATCCGCCGCACCTGGGGCGAGACGTATGCGCGCAGCCGCCAGCTCGCGCACGCGCTGGCGCAGCGCGGTCTCGGCCGTGGCGACACCGTCGCGGTGATGCTCGCCAACACGCCCGAGATGGTCGAGGCGCACTACGGCGTGCCGATGGCCGGCTGCGTGCTCAACGCGATCAACACGCGCCTGGACGCCGCGTCGGTCGCGTTCATGCTCGACCACGGCGAGGCGAAGCTGTTCATCGTCGACCGCGAGTTCTCCGCGGTCGCCGCCGCCGCGGTGTCGCAGGCGAAGCGCACGATCGAGGTGATCGACGTCGACGATCCCGTCTACGACGGCCCCGGCGAGCGCCTCGGTGCGCTCGACTACGAGCGCTTCGTCGCGCAGGGTTCGCCCGACTTCGACTGGCCGCGTCCGGGCGATGAATGGGACGCGATCGCGCTGAACTACACGTCGGGGACGACCGGAAATCCGAAGGGCGTCGTCTATCACCACCGCGGCGCGTACCTGAATGCGGTGTCGAACATCCTCGTCTGGGCGATGCCGCATCACCCGGTTTACCTGTGGACGTTGCCGATGTTCCACTGCAACGGCTGGTGCTTCCCATGGACCGTCGCGGCGATGGCCGGCACCCATGTCTGTCTGCGGCGCGTCGAGCCCAAGGCGATCTTCGATGCAATCCGCGAGCACAAGGTCACGCACTACTGCGGCGCGCCGATCGTGCATTCGATGCTCGTCAACGCGCCGGAGTCGATGCGGCAGGGCATCGCGCACAGGGTCCACGCGATGGTGGCCGCCGCTGCGCCGCCCGCGGCGATGATCGAGGGCATGGACCGGTTGGGCTTCGATCTGACGCACGTCTACGGCCTGACCGAGGTCTACGGACCGGCGACCGTGTGCGCGAAGCAGCCCGAGTGGGCGCAGCTTCCGGTGGGCGAGCGCGCGGTCAAGAACGGCCGGCAGGGCGTTCGCTATCCGATGGAAGAGGCCGTCGCGGTGCTCGACCCGCAGACGATGCGGCCGGTGCCCGCCGATGGCGAGACGATCGGCGAGGTGATGTTCCGCGGCAACATCACGATGAAGGGTTATCTGAAGAACCCGGACGCCACGCGCGAGGCTTTCGCCGGTGGCTGGTTCCATTCGGGCGACCTCGCGGTGATGCAGCCGGACGGCTATCTCCGGATCAAGGACCGCAGCAAGGACATCATCATCTCGGGCGGCGAGAACATCTCGTCGATCGAGGTCGAGGACGTGCTGTACCGGCATCCCGCGGTGATGACCGCCGCGGTCGTCGCGCAGCCGGACCCGAAGTGGGGCGAAGTGCCTTGCGCGTTCGTCGAACTGCGCGAGGGCGCAAGCGTCACCGCCGACGAGTTGCGCGCGTTCTGCCGCCAGCATCTCGCCGGCTTCAAGACACCGAAGAACTTCGTCTTCGGCCCCCTGCCGAAGACGAGTACCGGCAAGATCCAGAAGTTCATCCTGCGCCAGCAGGCCAAATCCGCCGCGGCGATCGACGTCTAGGAGAAGCCCATGAACGCACCGAATACCTCGACCCAGCTCGAACCGCTCGTGCTCGAACGGCGCGAAGGCGGCGTCGTGCACCTGACGCTGAACCGCCCGGCGCAGTTCAACTCGCTGTCCGAGGAGATGCTCGCGGCGCTGACGGCTTCGCTCGACTCGATCGCGTCGGACTCGACCGCGCGCGTCGTCGTCATCGGCGGTGCCGGCAAGGCGTTCTGCGCCGGGCACGATCTGAAGCAGATGAAGGCGAGCCCGCGGCTCGACTACTACCAGAAGCTGTTCGCCGACTGCGCGAAGATGATGCTGCGGATCCAGACGATGCCGCAGCCGGTGATCGCGCGGGTGCACGGCATCGCCACCGCGGCCGGCTGTCAGCTCGTCGCGATGTGCGATCTCGCGGTCGCGGCGGATGTCGCGAAGTTCGCGGTGTCGGGCATCAACGTCGGGCTGTTCTGCTCGACGCCGTCGGTGGCGCTGTCGCGCAACGTCGGCCGCAAGCAGGCATTAGAAATGCTGGTGACCGGCGACTTCATCGACGCGGCCACCGCGCGCGAGCGCGGGCTCGTCAACCGCGTCGTCGCGCTCGACCAGCTCGACGCCGAAGTCGCGAAGCTCGCCGCGTCGATCGTCGCCAAGCCCGCGGTCGCGATCGCGATGGGCAAGGGCATCTTCTACAAGCAGCTCGAGATGGGCATCGAGGCTGCATACCAGCTCGCCGGGCAGACGATGGCCTGCAACATGGTCGAAGAGTGCGCGCAGGAAGGCGTGGACGCCTTCATGAACAAGCGGCCGCCGGCCTGGGCGCCGAAGCCCTGAAACGCGTCACCATTTGAAGCCGGCGCGGCGCGGCGGGAGCGCCTCGATCGGCTCCGCCGCGGCCGACCCGGCCGGCCGCCCCGCGGCGGATCCGCGCTGAGCCGGCCGTACGTGCGCGTTGGCGGGTGCGGCGACCTCGGCGATCGCCGTCGACGACGTCGGCACCGCCAGCGTGTAGACCGACATCGCGACCCAACCGGCGATGAAACTCGCCGGCAGCACGCGCACCGCGAACGCGCCGACGCTGCGCGTGACGATGCTGACCGGCTCGAACACCGGCGTGCGGCCGAATTGCCTGTGCAATCGCTCTTCGAGTTCGCGCCGCTGCGCGCGCAGCCCGGATATGGCGTCGCGTCCGCCGCGCAGCGCCAGAAAGACCAACACCGCGACCAGCGCGGCGAACAACGCGAGCCCGCCCAGCAGCAGCCGCTTGCCCTGCAGCGGCGCGGACCAGCCGACCACCAGCACGATCAGATACGCGTTCAGGAACAGCGCCTGCGACAGCATCAGCCAGTTCAACTGCTGCGCGAAGGCTGCCTGCTCGGCCTGCACCGCGCACTGGACGCGGTCGAGTTCGCGCTCGAGCTGCGACCGCTCTTCGGGCGTGGCCGCCGGCGCGGCGGGTTGCGCCGCGCCCGCTTCGATGCGCAGCGTCGCGCGTGACGGCTCCGCGTTCGGTTCCATCGTCGTGACGGCCATGGTCGTTGCGTTCCGGCTTCGGGTGGCGTGAGTTTCGCCGCGCGCGCGCCGGCCAACATCCGCCGATCGGCGGACATGGGTCACCCGTTCCGGCTCGACCGATCGGCCTACAGGTCTTCCGGCAAATGGTCGACCGCCAATGGCGGCGCGAACTTCCCGTCGCCCCTCGAAGGAGAGGGGTGGGGGCTGAGCGTTCAACCTGTCATCGACCATCGGAACGCTCAGTAAGAACGTAGCCGCGGACAGGCGGGGGAGGAAGAAAATTGCGGCGCGGGGGCGGTCCAGCCGCCAGCCTGCGCCGCCAAGTGGAGACAGCGGTTTGCGCCTCAGGCAGCCGCGCGAAACTCGGCGAAATCGTCCTCGACGAAGGGTATCGAGCGTCGGCCGCCAGGGCGTGTCTGCACATCGAGCCGCAGCGTGAGGCAGTAGGCCGCGCCTCCCGCACGATTGAACGAATCGAGCGCGACCACATGCGGCCGGTAGCCGCGTTCGGCCAGCGCACCGCGCAATGCGTCGCTCGCGTGGCACAGCACGACGTCACGGCCGAGGCACACGGAGTTGACCGCGAGGTGATGCGCGTCGGCGTCGCCCACGACGATCAGCTTGTCGCGGCCGACCAGTTCCTCGATCAGGCCGAGGCTCTTCGCCGCGAACGCCGGCCGGTAGACCATGACTTCGCCGCCCGACAGCACGCAGAAACAGGTATCGAGGTGATAAAAGCGCGGGTCGACGAGTTCGAGCGCCACCGTCGGCACCGCGTAAGTCTCGGCGAGCGCGTACTGCATCTCGTAACTGGAGCGCTGGCCATAGCCGGTCCACAGAACGCCGCGCGTGGCGTCCCAGATCGCGTCGCCGGCGCCCTCGAAGACCAGTCCTTGCGGAGTTTCGACGATCTCGTCGATCGCGCCGCGCGCGCGAAGCGCCTGGAAGAACGCGCGATCATGCCCCTCTTCGCCCCGGCGTTCGGCGCACAAGAAGCGCGCGAGCAGCGCCTTGCGATCCAGCACCAGCGCCGCGTTGGCCGTGAAGACCATGTCCGGCAGCCCCGGCTGCGGCGGCTGAACGTCGACGCGCGCGCCGAGCCGCTCGTAGGTGGACTTCAGCTGCTGCCAACCGCGCCGTGCGTCCTGCGCCAGCCGCTCGGCCGATGCCGACCACTGCGCCGGGTCCATCCACGGGTTGATCCGGTAGCTGACCTCGAAGTAATCCGGCGCGCACATCATCAGGTGCGCGCGGGGCTCGCTGCTCGATCGACGCGGTACGTCGTGCACCTCGGTTCTCCTCCGTGTTGCGATTCCAGGCAGTTCGGTCATGTCCCTTTCGCGCGGCGGCGGCGCCGGTTCGAATTCGCGCAGGGTCTCGGCGAAGATGTCCAGGCCCCAGTCCAGCGCCTCGCGCGAGATCGTCAGCGGCGGCGCGAAGCGGATCACCGTCTCGTGCGTTTCCTTCGACAGCACGCCGCGTTCGGCGAGCCGCTCGACGACGCGACGCGCGCTGACCCCGTGCGGATCGAGCTCGACACCGGCCCACAGCCCGCGGCCGCGAACGTCGACGACGAGCGCGCTGTCGATCGCGCGCAGCCGCGCGAGCAGATGCGCGCCGAGCGCCGCACTGCGCGCGACGAGACCTTCTTCCTCGATCACCCGCAAGGCTTCGAGACCGACCGCCGCCGCGAGCGGATTGCCGCCGAAGGTCGACCCGTGGCTGCCGGGCTCGAACACGCGCATCACGTCGTCCGTCGCGACGAAGCAGCTCACCGGCAGCAGTCCGCCGCCGAGCGCCTTGCCGAGGATCACACCGTCGGGCTGGATGCCTTCGTGCTGGAAGGCGAACCAGCGTCCCGTCCGGCCCAGGCCCGACTGGATCTCGTCGAGGATCAGCAGTACACGACGCTCGTCGCACAGCTTGCGCACTGCGCGCAGAAAGCCGTCCGGCGGAACGACGATGCCAGCTTCGCCCTGGATCGGCTCGATCAGCACGGCGCACGTGTTCTCGTCGATCGCGGCGGCGAGCGAGTCGATGTCGCCGAAGTCGAAATGGCGGAACCCCGGTGCGAACGGGCCGAAGTCCGCGCGGTACGCCGGTTCGGTCGAGAAGCCCACGATCGTGGTCGTCCGGCCGTGGAAGTTGCCGCGCGCCACGACGATGTTCGCCTGGTCGCGCGCGATTCCCTTGACCCGATAGCCCCAGCGGCGTGCGGCCTTGATCGCCGTTTCGACCGACTCGGCGCCGCCGTTGGCCGGCAGCGCACGGTCGAGCCCGGCGAGCCGCGTCAGGCGTTCAAGGAAGGGGCCGAGCGTGTCGCTGTGGTACGCGCGGGAGGTCACGGCGACGCGCTGCGCCTGCTCGGTCAGCGCGCGCACGAGCCGCGGGTGCGCATGGCCGTGGCTGACGGCCGAATACGCACTCATGAAGTCCAGGTAGCGCTTGCCGTCGATGTCCGTCAGCCACTCGCCGCGGCCGCGCGAAAGCACGACCGGAAGCGGATCGTAGTTCGCTGCCGCGACACGGCGCTCGAGCTCGATGGCCCGTTGCGCACGGTGGTGGGGCGCTTGCATGCTGGCCTCGGAACGCGTCATTCCGAGGCCAGTCTAGGCAGCCGTCGCTGCATCGGCGGCGAATTTGCTCCGGCGCGTTTGCCGAGTTTGTCGTATCGAGCCCGGCTGAATGCAGCTTCTGCAGTCCCGCCTGCTGCGCTGCCGCGACGAGACCGTGCGACGCGAATATTCGGGTTGGCGCGCCCGTGCCGCCGGCACTAGGATGCCGCGCATGAATTCCGCCGCTGCGTTGAACGCGGGCCACCCGGCGCTCGCGCCGCTCGTCGCGGCGGGATTCGAGCCGCAGCGCATCGAGCAGGTGCTGCGCTTCTACGACGAGCCGCACCGCCGCTATCACGACCGACGCCATCTGCACGAGATGTTCGACGCGGCGGTCGCGTTCGGGCTGAAGCTGTCGGCGCCGCAGGCGCTGGCGGTGCTGTTCCACGACGCGATCTACGTTCCGGGCGCGGCGCGTGGGCTGAACGAGGCGCTGTCGGCGCAACTGCTTCGCGTGTACGCGGGCGGGCTCGCCGCGCCGCTGGTCGAGACGGCCTACGCGATCGTGATCGACACCGCCGAGCACGTCGCCCGCAGCGGCGAGGCGAAGCTCGTCCTCGATCTGGACCTGATGCGGCTGGCGGCGGCGCGCGACGAGTTCATCCGCTATTCGCGCGAGGTCTTCGCCGAGCAGCGGCCGCTGATCCTGGTCGAAGACGACGACGACGCGTGGGACTTCTTCGCGCAGCGGCGCGTGCAGTTCTTCGAACGGCTGCTCGAGCGCCCGGCGATCTTCTGCCTGCCCGCGTTCCGCGAGCGCTTCGAGGCGATCACGCGCAGCAACCTGCGCGAGTCGATCGACTGGGTCAGGGCAGCGGGTAACCGCGGAATGCCTTGACCGTCTGCAGTTCGGGTTTCGACGCGATGCGCTCCACGCCGAGCGTCGGATCGTCGGTCCAGGCGTTGGTCAGCTCGCGATAGTGGTCGAGGCTGCGGCACGCGAGCCGCAGCACGTAGTCGCAACTGCCGGAGACGAGAAAGCACTCGATCACCTCGTCGCACGCGCGCATCCGCTGCTCGAAGCGCGCGTGTGTGGCCTGGCTCTGCTCGCGCAGCGACACCTCGACGACGATGGTCAGCAGCCCGCCGAGCTTGCGCGGCTCGACCACCGCCATGTAGCCGGTGATGATCCCGGCGCGCTCGAGCCGGCGCACGCGTTCGAGGCAGGCGCGCGGACTGAGCGCCACCTTTTCCGACAGCGCCTGGTTCGTGATGCGTCCGTCGCGCTGGAGGATCTCGAGGATCTGCCGGTCGATGCGGTCGAGACTGTTCATGGGCGCGCAGTATATGGGCCGGGTTGCCGCTACCATCCGCCCGCGGAGCGCGCATGCCCCTGTTCGATCCAGAAGCCCTGAACCCAGGCGTCACGCGCCGCGAAGTCGCGGCGTGGGCCTGCTACGACTTCGCCAATTCCGGCTACACGACGGTCGTGCTCACGGCCGTGTTCAACGCGTACTTCGTCGGCGTCGTCGCGGCGGGGATGGCGCATCCGACGACCGTCTGGACCTGGGTGCTCTCGGTGTCCAATGCGCTCGTGATGGTCGCGATGCCGCTGATCGGCGCGTATGCGGATCTGCGCGCGCGAAAGAAGGTGCTGCTCGCGCTGTCCACGGGCGGCTGCGTGGCTTCGACCGCGGCGCTCGCGCTGGCGGGGCCCGGCGACGTTGCGATCGCTTCGGCCGGCATCATCGTGTCGAACTTCTTCTTCATGACGGGTGTCGCGCTGATCGCCGCGTTCCTGCCCGAACTCGCGCGGCCCGAGGCGCTCGGCCGCGTCTCCGGCTGGGGCTGGAGCTTCGGTTACGTCGGCGGGCTGATCGCGCTCGCGCTGTGCCTGGGCTACGTCGTCTGGGCGCGCGGACAGGGCGCCACCGCCGAGCAGTTCGTGCCGATCACGATGCTGATCGTCGCCGGCGTGTTCGCGCTCGCGGCGATCCCGACGCTGCTGGTCCTGAAAGAGCGAGCTCGCCCGCAATCCGCGACGCCGGTCGGCGGGTATGTGGTCGCGTCGCTGCGCCGGCTCTGGCAGACGCTGCGCGAAGCGCGGCGGTATCGCGATTTCGCCGCGCTGCTGGCGTGCGGGGCCTTTTATCAGGCGGGCGTCACGGTCGTGATCGCGCTGGCTGCGATCTATGCGCAGGACGTGATGAAGTTCGGTTTCGAGCAGACGATGCTGCTCGTGCTGATCGTCAATGTCACCGCGGCGATCGGCGCGTTCGGCTTCGGCTACGTGCAGGACGCGATCGGCCATCGGCGCGCGCTCGCGCTGACGCTGCTGGCGTGGCTCGCGATGACGTGGGTCGCGGCAGTGGCGACGACCGAAGCGATGTTCTGGGTCGCGGCGAACCTCGCGGGGTTGGCGATGGGTTCGAGCCAGTCGGCCGGCCGCGCGATGGTGGGGCTGTTCGCGCCGCCGCATCGGCTCGCCGAGTTCTACGGGCTGTGGACGCTGGCGACCCAGTTGGCCGCGATCGTCGGGCCGCTGACCTATGGCGCGGTGATGCTCGCCACCGGCAACGAGCACCGGCAGGCGATCCTGGTCACCGGCGGCTTCTTCGCCGTCGGGCTGCTGCTGATCGCCGCGATGGACGTCGAGCGCGGCCGGCAGGCCGCGCTCGCGCCGGACTGACGCTACGCAGCCAGCGCGGCGATCCCGGCCTTGGCGATCTGCGCGTCTTCGCTCGACTTGACGCCCGAGACGCCGACCGCGCCGATGACCTGCCCGTCGACGACGATCGGAACGCCGCCTTCGAGCATGCCTTGCAGCGGCGCCGACAGGAACGCGGTGCGGCCGTTGTTGATCATGTCCTCGTAGATCTTCGTCTCGCGCCGGCCGAGCGCGGATGCACGCGCCTTCTCCGGACCGATGTACGAGGAAATCGGCGCGGCGCCGTCGAGCCGTTGCAGCCAGAGCAGATGGCCGCCGTCGTCGACGATCGCGATCGTCACCGCCCAGTTGTTCTTCCTCGCCTCCGCTTCCGCGGCAGCGGCGATCTTGCGTGCGTCGTCGTGCGTGAGCACCTTCTTGGTCTGCATGTCTTCGTCCTCCGTTCGATTCGGTTGGATGCCAGGGATCAATCGCGCAGCCGGTACCACGCGATGCCGAGCCACTCGCGCAGGGCGATGTGGGCGATACGCAGGCTCTCGGCGTTCGGAACCAGGTCGAGCGGGCGCAACGCGGCCTGCCCAAGATAGCCGGTCGGCGCGGGCGTGACCTTCAGGCCGTGCCGCTCGAACGCCGGCCGCGCACGCGGCATGTGCCACGCGTCGGTCACGAGCAACACGCGCTCGATTCCCGCAGGCAGCAGCAGGGCGGCGCTCAGCCGCGCGTTGTCGTAAGTCGTGTCGCTCGCCGCCTCGACCCAGCGCGGCGCGATGCCGAACTCGTCGCGCAGCAGATCGCGCATCAACTCGGCCTCGGCGTGGCGTCCGCCGCCCGGCTTCTCGCCGGTGACCAGGATCGGCAGTCCCGTTTCCCGCGCCAGCCGCGCGCCGTAGCGAACGCGTTGCAGCGTGAAAGCGCGGACGGTCTCTCCGCCCCATTCGGGCGCCCCGCGACTGCGGCCGCCGGACAGGATCACGATCGCCTGCGCGCCGGCAGCGCTGGCGTCGCCGAGCGGCGGGACTTCGAGCGTGCGGATCAGCGCTTGCGCCACGGCGCCCGTGCCGAGCGCGAGCAGACCGATGAGCGAGACGTACGCGAGTCCGAGTCCGAGCCTGCGCGAACGCCGCGACCACGCGAGGCCGACCAGCGCGAGCAGGATCAGCGACGTCGGCGGCAGCGCGAGCGCGGCCGCCGCGTACGACAGCGTGTCGATCATCGCGCGGGGCCGTTGCCGCTAGCGGCCGGCGATCGCCGCGCGGATCTGGTCGAGCGCGGTCGGATCCTCGATCGTCGTCAGATCGCCCGGATCGCGGCCTTCGCAGATCGCCTGGATCGAGCGGCGCAGCAGCTTGCCCGAGCGCGTCTTCGGCAACACGTTGACGAAGTGCACGCGCGCCGGACGTGCGACCGCGCCAAGCTGAGCGTCGACGGTCTTCATGATCTCGCCCTCGTGCGCGAGCTTCAGCTCTGGCGTGGCGATCTTCGACGCATCCTTGACCACGGCGAAAGCGACCGCGACCTGGCCCTTCAGCGGGTCCGCGACGCCGACGACGGCGACTTCGGCGATGTTCGGGTGCGAGCTGATCGACTCCTCGATCTCGCGTGTGCCGAGCCGGTGGCCGGCGACGTTGATCACGTCGTCGGTGCGGCCGAGGATGAAGTAGTAGCCGTCCTTGTCGCGTATGCCCCAGTCGAACGTCGAGTACACCTGCCGGTTCGGCACGCTCGTCCAGTACGTCTTGACGAAGCGCTCGTCATCACCCCACACGGTCGTCATGCAGCCGGGCGGCAGCGGCCCTTCGATGCCGACCACGCCCTTCTGATCGGCGCCGACCTCCGAACCGTCGACTTCGCTGTACAGCCTCACGTCGTAGCCGTAGCAGGGCACGCCGGGCGAGCCGAACTTCGGAGGCAGTGCTTCGACGCCGCGCTGGATCGCGAGGATCGGCCAGCCCGTTTCGGTCTGCCAGTAGTTGTCGACGACGGGCTTGCCGAGACCGTCGGCGATCCACCGCGCGGTGGGCTCGTCGAGCGGCTCGCCGGCGAGGAACAGCAGCCGCAGCGACGACAGGTCGTACTTGCTCAGGAACGCCGGATCCTGCTTCTTCAGCACGCGGATCGCGGTCGGCGACGAGAACATCGTCGTCACCTTGTGCCGTTCGACGATCTTCCACCAGATTCCGCCGTCCGGGCGGATCGGCGTGCCCTCGTACATCACGGTGGCCATCCCCGCGATCAGCGGTCCGTAGACGATGTACGAGTGGCCGACGACCCAGCCGATGTCGCTGGTCGAGAAGTACGTTTCGCCCGCGTTGCCGCAGAAGATGTGCTTCATCGACGCGGCGAGCGCGACGGCGTAGCCGCCGGTGTCGCGCTGCACCCCCTTCGGCTTGCCGGTCGTTCCCGACGTGTACAGGATGTACGACGGCTCGCTCGATTCGAGCCATTCGCACGGCACTTCGTCGTTCATGTGCTCGGCACGCAGCTTCGCGTAGTCGAGGTCCCGGCCGGCGACCATCGGCAACTCCGCCAGTCCGCGGTTGACGAGCACGACCTTTTCGGGCGGAAACTTCGAGAGTCGAATCGCTTCGTCGAGCAGCGCCTTGTAGGGCACCGGCTTGCCCGCGCGCGACCCGGCGTCGGCGCTGACGATGACCTTCGGCCGCGCATCGTCGATCCGCGTGGCGAGCGACACCGACGCGAAACCGCCGAAGACGACCGAGTGGATCGCGCCGATGCGCGCGCAGGCGAGCATCGCGAACATCGCCTCCGGGATCATCGGCATGTAGATCAGCACGCGGTCGCCGCGCCCGACACCCAGCCCCTTGAGGATGCCCGCGAAGCGGTTCACTTCGCGATGCAGCTGCTTGAACGTGTAGCTCTTTTCCTGGTCCGTCTCGGTCGAGACGTAGATCAGCGCGTTCTGCTCGCCGCGCGCAGCGAGGTGCCGATCGACCGCGTTGTGGCACAGGTTGGTGGTGCCGCCGACGAACCACTTTGCGAACGGCGGGCGCGAGTAGTCGAGGACCCTGTCGAACGGCGTTTTCCAGTCGATCAGCGCCGCCTGTTCGCGCCAGAAACCGTCCCTGTCGCGGATCGATCTAGCGTGGAACTCCTTGTACGTCGTCATTGCGCAATCCCTCCGACCCCGTGGCTTGTAGTTCCCGCTGCTGGCGAACGAGCTTCAGCAGCGGGTTGATCTGGTCGAGCAGTCGCGGCAGATGCGGCACGACCTCGCCCGCGCGTCCCGCGCGGATCAGCGCGAGCGCCAGACCGATGTCCATCGACCCGTCGTCGGGCCGGCTTTCGATCGCGCCCGGCGCCACACCTTCCGACGTTCCGAGGATGATCCGGCGCGAGCGGCTCGACTGCGCCTGCTGCGCGCGCTTCTGCGCCAGCAGCCGCAGCTCCTCCGCGCCGCGCCGAAGTTCTTCCGACAGCGTGGCCACGCCGATGCAGGTCCAGACCTCGACCCCGGGGCCGGCCGCTTCGACGTTCTCCAGAACCTTGCGCAGCCGCGCCGCGAAGCGCAGCACGCCCGACAGCCCGCTGCTCTGCGTGGCCACGCAGAACTCGAAGCGGTCCGAACGAGTTCCGAGGTCCTCGAGCCGGATCGACGCCGCCAGCGCGCGGCCGACCAGCTTGACGCGCTGCTCGATCTCGCCTTCCCAGGTCTCGGACTTCGGCATCGACAGTTCGACTCGCACGCAGATGACGGCGACGTCGGTCAGATTGCGTCGCGCGAACGAGATCAGCTTCTCGACCTGCTTGTCGAAGAAGGGCAGGTTCAGCAGCTCGGTGTCGGGATCGACCGTGCGCGCCGATTCGAGCGAGGCCTGGCTCTCCTGCAGCGCTTCGCGCGTGGCGGCGAGCTTGACCAGCACCTCCAGGCGCGAGATCAGCTCCGCCGCGCCGGCGCCTTTCTGGATGAAGTCGGTCGCGCCCATCGAAGCGGCGCGTTCGCGTTCGGCGACTTCGTCCTCTCCCGAGATCACGATCACCGGCAGCTCGCGGATGCGCTGCACCTTCGAGCTGCGCACGCGCGTCAGCAGCTCGAAGCCGTCGACCTTGGGCATCGTCAGGTCCGTGATCACGACGCGGATCGACGCGTCGAGCAGGATCGCCTGCCAGGCCGCCTCGCCGTCGGTGACTTCGCGGATCTCGAAGCGGTCGCGGATATGCTGGGTGATCGATGCGCGCACGATGCGCGAATCGTCTGCGATCAGCACGCGCGCTTTCGGCGCGCTGGGGTAGCTGGGGGCGATGGTTTCGCTGGCCACGCGTTCACCGCGGAGGGTTCAGGCCGGGCGCACGCGTTGCGCGCCGGAGAATCGAGTGTGCAATTTACCGGAAACGTGCGATGTAAGCGCAGGAAAGCACTGGGTTTTTCCATCGCTATCGGCTATCTTCAACGCGGCCTGAAGCGTTTCGATGCGTCCTCCCATCACGCATTCTTGGAACTGGCGCGCGATCGCAAGAGCCGGCGCGGCGGTGCTTTTATCTGCGCTCGCCTGCTCTGCGGTTCGCGCACAAACCGACGGCGGAACTGGCGCGCTGATCGGTGCGGACATCGCCGTCCGCGCACTGGCGCACCTCGGCGTGCCGTACCGCTACGGCGGCGACGATCCGACCCGCGGCTTCGACTGCAGCGGGCTGGTGCGATACGTATTTCTGGACGCGCTCGGCCTGGCGTTGCCGCGCCGGTCGCACGAGATCGTTCGCAGCGGTTTCGCGGTCGAGCGCGAGCGGCTGCAGCCGGGCGATCTGGTCTTCTTCAACACGCTGGGCCGCGCGTTTTCGCACGTCGGCATCTACGTCGGCGATGGCCGCTTCGTCCACGCGCCCGCGCGGCGCGGTCAGGTGCGCGTCGACGGGCTCGACGATCCGTATTGGGCGGCGCGTTTCAACGGCGCGCGCAGGGTTGCGCTGGGCGACGACTCGTTTGCGCCGGCGCCGTCGATCCCACCCGGCGAAGCCGGCGAGCCGCTTCAGCGCGGGCTGTAGCGCGGCCCGCGTGCGGCTGGGCGGGCGCGCGGCGCGGCCATCGCGGCGGGGATGGCTGGCCTAAGTCGTTGATCGGACAGGGGATGGGGTGCAGGCTGGCACGGGGCAGAACAGGCATTGCTGTCTGCTTGATCTGCCTCAAATGAGAAGCGTTTGCATTTGCGAATCATTCGCGTTAGAGTGCTCTCCGCGGGCTCGATGGCCGACCGAGACTGCGTCGGACCTCTCAACAAGAAGGGACTACGAAGCATGAAGCGAACGATCGACATGAGACGCGCCGAAGCCTGGTTCGAACGCGGGCTGCGCTGGACATTCGCGCTGGGGCTGGCGCTCGGCGTGGCGGCGCAGGTGACGGATGCACGCGCGCAGGACAACGTGCTGAACCTGTATTCCGCGCGCCACTATCAGACCGACGAGGCGCTGTACTCGAACTTCGTGAAGCAGACCGGGATCAAGATCAACCGCATCGAGCTCGGCGACGAGCAACTCCTGCAACGACTCAGGAGCGAGGGCGCGAACAGTCCCGCCGATGTCGTGCTGCTGGTCGATGCCGCGCGGCTGTGGCGCGCGCAGATCGATGGTCTGTTCCAGCCGATCCGTTCCAGGATCCTCGAGGAGCGCATTCCACCGCACCTGCGCTCTAACGACGGCTCCTGGTTCGGTTTCTCGCTGCGGGCGCGCGTGATCGTCTACAACAAGGCGACCGTGAAGCCGGACGACGTCGATACCTACGAAGAACTCGCCGACCCGAAGAACAAGGGGAAGGTCTGCACGCGCTCCGGATCGCACCCGTACATGCTGTCGCTGATCGGCGCGATGGTCGAACGACTGGGCGAAGCGAAGACCGAGGAATGGGCGCGCGGCGTCGTGGCCAACATGGCTCGGCCGCCGCGCGGGGGCGACACGGACCAGATCCGCGCGGTCGCGAGCGGCGAGTGCGGCGTGGCGCTGACCAACACGTACTACTGGGTGCGGCTCGTTCGGTCGGACGATCCGAAGGACAGGGAAGTCGTCAGCAAGGTCGGATTCATCTGGCCGAACCAGGCCACGTCGGGGACGCACGTCAACATCTCGGGCGGCGCCGTTGCGCGCCACGCGCCGCACCGGGACAACGCGATCCGCTTTCTCGAGTACCTCGCCAGCCCCGAAGCGCAGGCGTACTTCGCCAACGGCAACAACGAATGGCCGGTGGCCAAGGGTGCCGAACTCAACAACCCGGCGCTCGCCGCGCTCGGCAGCTTCAAGCAGGAGAACGTGCCGCTGTCGTCGATCGGCAAGGGCCAGATCGCGGCGCAGCGCATTCTCGATCGCGTCGGCTATCGCTGAGCGGTACGGCGAAAGGCTTGTCGCTGCGGCTGCGCGGGCGCGTGACCTTCCCCTCCCTCCAGCGTGCCCGCGCGCCGCAGCGACTCCCTGATGGCGGGGCGAACGAGACGAGCATCGAGCGAGGATCGCCACGTATGATGCGCGCGCCCTCAACGCGCGCATCATGTCGAGCCACGACGTCATCATCATCGGCGCCGGCCACAACGGACTGACCTGCGCGTGTTATCTCGCCGGCGCCGGGCTGAAGGTGCGTGTACTCGAGCGCCGCAGCGTGGTCGGCGGCGCGGCGGTCACCGAGGAGTTCCACCCGGGCTTTCGCAACTCGACCGCGAGCTACACGGTCAGCCTGCTCCAGCCCAAGGTCATCCGCGATCTGAAGCTCGTCGAGCGCGGCCTGCGCATCGTCGAGCGGCCGTTCTCGAACTTCGTTCCTTTACCCGAAGGACGAAGTTTGAGCTTCGGCGGCGATCTCGCCGCCACACAGGCCGAAGTGGCGAAGTTTTCACCGCGCGACGCGCAGCGGTTGCCAGCTTATTACGCACAGCTCGATCGGCTGGCCGAACTTCTCAAGCACTGGGTGCTGCGCGCGCCGCCCAATCTCGGCGGTCCGCTGATCGTCGAAAGCTGGCGCGATCTAATCGCAGCCGGGCGGCTGTTGCTCCAGTTCGGCAGGCTGCAAAACGAGGCGCGGCGCGACCTGATCGATCTGTTCACCAAGAGCGCGGGCCACTGGCTGGATTCGGTCTTCGAGTCGGATCCGCTCAAAGCGGTGCTTGGCTGGGATGCGGTGGTCGGCAACTATGCGAGCCCGTACGCGGCCGGCTCGGCGTACGTGCTGCTGCATCATTGCTTCGGCGAAGTCAACGGCAAGCCGGGTCGCTGGGGCCATGCGATCGGCGGCATGGGCCGCATCACCGAACTGATGGCCGACGAAGCGCGTTCGCGCGGCGTGCGCATCGACACCGACGCCGCGGTTGCGCGCGTGTTGGTCGAAGGCGGGCGCGCGGTTGGCGTCGAGCTCGAAAGCGGTGAGACGATCCGCGCTCGTGCCGTCGCCGCGAACGTGACGCCCAAGCTGCTGTACCAGCGGCTCGTCGATCGCGCCGAACTGCCTGACGACTTTGCCGCGGCGATCGACCGCTACCGTTGCGGGTCGGGCTCGTTGCGGATCAACGTCGCGCTGTCGGAGCTGCCCGACTTCGCGTGCCGGCCCGGCACGAACGCGCAGCCGCACCATGCGAGCGGCATCGTCTTCGCGCCATCGCTCGCCTACATGGACCGCGCCTGGCGCGACGCGGAGGATGCCGGTTTCGCGTCGCGGCCGATCGTCGAGATGCTGATCCCGAGCGTGGTCGACGATTCGCTCGCGCCGAAGGGTGCGCACGTCGCGTCGCTGTTCTGCCAGCAGTTCAAGCCCGACGCCGACTGGGATTCGTTGAAGACGCGCGCCGTCGAAGCGGTGTTCGACGTGGTGCAGGCGTCCTGCCCGAACTTCCGCCGCGCGGTGCTCGGCTGGCGCGCCTGGACGCCGCTCGATCTCGAACGCGAGTTCGGTCTGACCGCGGGCGACATCTTCCACGGCCAGCTTTCGCTCGACCAGCTCTTCTCGATGCGGCCGGTGCTCGGCTACGCGCGCTACCGCGGACCGATCCGCGGCCTGTACCACTGCGGTTCGGGCGCGCACCCGGGCGGCGGTGTGACCGGCGCGCCGGGGCACAACGCCGCGGTCGAGATCGTCCGCGATCTCGGGTGATCAGCCGCCGCGAGCGGGCAGCCCGGCGGCCAGCTCGACGTTGCCGCCGGCCGCGGCGGTGTTGATCGTCACCGTGCGCTCGGTGACGAACCGCAGCAGGTAGTGCGGGCCGCCGGCCTTCGGGCCCGTTCCGGAAAGCCCTTCGCCGCCGAAAGGCTGCGATTCGACGACCGCGCCGATGATGTTGCGGTTGACGTAGAGGTTTCCGACGCGTGCCCGCGCGCGAACGTGGTCGACGCGCGCGTCGAGCCGTGTGTGCAGTCCCATCGTCAGCCCGTAACCGCTGCCGTTGATCTCGTCGATCACGCTGTCCAGCACCCGCTTGTCGAAGCGCACGACGTGCAGGATCGGCCCGAAGTTCTCGCGCACGAGCTGACGCATCGATTCGATCTCGTAGGCGATCGGCGCGAAGTAGTGGCCGTCGAGCCCCGCCGGCAGCTCGCATTCGTAGAGCCGCTTCGCGTTCGCGCGCAGCCAGTCGCGGTGCGCGCGCAGCGCTTCGAGCGCGGCGTCATCGATCACCGGACCGACATCGATGGCCGGGTCGCGCGGATCGCCGATCCTGAGTTCGCGCATCGCGCCGGCGATCATCGCGAGCACGGCGTCGGCGATCTCGTGCTGAACGTACAGCACGCGCAGCGCGCTGCAGCGCTGCCCGCACGAGCGGAACGCGCTCGAGATCACGGCGTCGGTGACCTGCTCGGGCAGCGCGGTCGAGTCGACGATCATCGCGTTCTGCCCGCCCGTTTCGGCGACCAGCGCGGCCAGCGGCGCGTCGCGCGCCGCGAGCGCACGGTTGATCGCGCGCGCGGTCTCGGTCGATCCGGTGAACGCGACGCCGGCGATGCGCGGATCGCTGGTGAGCCGCCGGCCGACCGTCTCTCCAGGGCCGGGGAGAAGCTGCAGTGCATCGCGCGGAACGCCCACCGCGTGCATGAGCGTGACCGCGCGATGCGCGATGAGCGGGGTCTGTTCGGCAGGCTTCGCGAGCACCGAGTTGCCGGCGACCAGCGCTGCCGCGATCTGCCCGGTGAAGATCGCGAGCGGAAAGTTCCACGGGCTGATGCAGACGAACGCGCCGCGGCCGTGCAGGTCGAGCTCGTTCGACTCCCCGACGGGTCCGGGCAGTTTTCTCCGCGCGAGCGACGTGCGGGCCGACAGGGCGTAGTAGCGGAGGAAGTCGACGGCTTCGCGCACTTCGAGGTGCGAGTCGAGATAGGTCTTGCCCGCCTCGCGGACCAGCAGGCGCACGAGCGCGTCGTGTTCGCGCTCGAACGCATCGGCGGCGCGTTCGAGCAGCTCGGCGCGCGCCTGCACGCCGTGCGCATCCCACGCCGCCTGGGCGGCGACGGCCGCCGCGACGGCCGTGTCGACTTCCGCATCGGTCGCGTCGATCACCTCGCCGACGACTTCACCGAGCCGCGCCGGGTTGACGACGGTTCGCGCGGAGCCGCCAGGCCGTGCGAGCCCGGCGATCAGCGGCGTGGCCCTTTCTCTTTCGACCGGCGCGTTGACGGCCGCCGCGAGCGCAGCGAGCGTGCGCGGCTCGGCGAGATCGCGGCCAGCGGAGTTGCGCCGCGGGCTAAACAGTTTCGCGCCAGTGGGCAGCGGCGGCTCGGCCGCCGCTTCGTTGCGCGCCTGCGCGAACGGATCGACGAGCAGCGCGTCGATCGGCGTGGCCTCGTCGGCGATCTGGTGGACGAACGAGCTGTTCGCGCCGTTTTCCAGCAGCCGTCGCACGAGATAGGCGAGCAGATCGCGAAAGCTGCCGACCGGCGCGTAGATGCGCACCGCCGCGGTCGGCCGCTCGGCGAGTATCGTTCGGAAGAATGCCTCGCCCATGCCGTGCAGCCGCTGGAATTCGAAACGCTTCTTCGGCGCGACCGCATCGGCCACCGCGCACACCCACGCCGCGGTCAGCGCGTTGTGCGTGGCGAACTGCGGGAACACCGGAACGTCCGCGGTCAGCAGTCGTTGCGCGATCACCGCGTAGGACACGTCGGTCGCCCATTTGCGGGTGAACACCGGAAAGCCCGGCAGGCCCAGCTCCTGCGCGCGCTTGATCTCCGCGTCCCAGTACGCGCCCTTCGTCAGCCGGATCGCGAGCGGGCGTTTCAGCTCAGCGATCTTCGCCAGCAGGTAGTCGACCGTCGCGGCCGCGCGCGTCTGATACGCCTGCACCGCGAGCCCGAGGCCTTCCCAGCCGGCCAGCCGCGGCTCGCGCATCAGCCGCTCGACGAGGGCCACGTGCAGCACGAGACGCTCTGACTCCTCGGCGTCGATCGTGAAGTTGATGTCGGCATCGCACGCCTGCAGCGCGAGCGCGCGCAGCCTTTCGTACAGTTCGCCTTCGACGCGTTCGAGCTGAGACGTCTCGAAACGCGGATGGATCGCCGACAGCTTGATCGAGATGCCGTCGCGCTGGCTGAAGTGGCCGGCCTTTCCGGCTGCCGCGAGCGACTCGATCGCGGCGCGATAGCCGCCGAAGCTGCGATCCGCGTCTTCGGCCGTGCGTGCGCCTTCGCCCAGCATGTCGAAGGAATGCGTGACGCGCACGTCGGGGCGGTGCGTCGCGCGTTCGAGCGCTTCGTCGAGCGTGGCGGCGAAGACGAACTGTTCGCCGAAGCGGCGGATGCCTTCGATCACCAGCGGCCGCAGCGTGCTGCGCGCGAGCCATTCGCGGATGCCCGACGCATCGCTCGAGCGCAGATCGACGGGCGCGCTGACCTGGCCGGCGATGCGCAACGCGCCCGCGAGCACGCGCGCGACGAGCCCTTCGCCGGCGGCGGCCGGCGCGGCGCCGCGAAAGGCGGCGAGCTTCTCGGCGATCAGCCAGCTCTGGGTTTCGGGGTCGGGTGCGCGCAGCAGCGCTTCGGCCAGGCGCAGCAGCGCGACGCCTTCGGCGCTCGCGAGCGGAAACGTCGCGAGCAGGTTCTGCGCCGACAGCACGCCCGGCGGCGTCGCGCGCACCGCGCGAATCCAACGCGCGGCGGTCTCGCGTGCGGTGGCATGCAGCGCCGGATCGGCCGGTGTCGCGAGCAGGGCGGCGATCGAGTCGCGCTCGCTCCGGTACGGGTCGCCGAGGGCGGGCAGTTGCACGAGTCGATCGGTCCAGGCCATCGCGGGTATCTCCGTGCCTCGTCCGTGCGTTGCGGCGCGACTCTAGCACCGGGCGCGCGCAGCGTGCGCCGATACAATCGCGCTGCCCCGCAGAGCCTGTCGCGCATGTTCGATTTTTCGGCCGAAGCCGGATTTGTCGGCTTGTTCGCTGCGAGTTTCGTTGCCGCGACGGTGCTGCCGGGCGGTTCGGAATTCGTTCTGATCGCCGTGATCCACCGTTATCCCGACGCGGTCTGGCAGGCGGTCGGCGTGGCCACCGCCGGCAACACGCTCGGCGGAATGACTTCTTACGCGGCGGGCCGCCTGATCCCGAATCGCGTTCAGCACAAGGCGATCATCTATCTGCACCGGTACGGCTACTGGGCGCTGCTGTTTTCGTGGGTGCCGCTGGTCGGCGATGCGCTGGCGGTCGCTGCGGGCTGGCTGCGCTTCAACCCGTGGATCGCGCTCGTGCTGTTTGCGATCGGCAAGCTGGCGCGCTACGCGCTCGTCGCGGGCGGGTGGAACTGGTTTGCTTCGGCACTGCTGCCACGTCTTGTGCAGTAGAGCCTCGGCTCGATTCACGACTCGGATCAAGGGCTCGCCGGCGCGCCTTCGTATAATCGCGGCGCATTCGCACCGGTGGATCCGTCCCCGAACCCCATCCCGCATCGCTCGCTACGAGCCTCCTCCCCATGAAGATCCTCGTCTCCGTCAAGCGCGTCGTCGACTACAACGTCAAGGTCCGGGTGAAGTCGGACCAGAGCGGCGTGGACATCGCCAACGTCAAGATGTCGATGAACCCGTTCGACGAGATCGCCGTCGAGGAAGCGGTGCGCCTGAAGGAAGCGGGTGTGGCCACCGAGATCGTGGCCGTGTCCTGCGGCGTGCCGCAGTGTCAGGAGACGCTGCGCACCGCGATGGCGATCGGCGCCGACCGCGCGATTCTGGTCGAGACCGACGTCGAGCTGCAGCCGCTGGCGGTCGCCAAGCTGCTCAAGGCGATCGTCGACAAGGAGCAGCCCCAGCTCGTGCTGCTCGGCAAACAGGCGATCGACGACGACGCGAACCAGACCGGGCAGATGCTGGCGGCGCTCGCGGGCATGCCGCAGGCGACTTTCGCGTCCAAGCTGAAGATCGCCGACGGTCGCGCCGAGGCGGTCCGCGAAGTCGACGGCGGCCTGGAGACGGTTTCGGTGAAGCTGCCCGCGGTCGTGACAGTCGATCTGCGGCTGAACGAGCCGCGTTACGTCACGCTGCCGAACATCATGAAGGCGAAGAAAAAGCCGCTCGAGATCGTTAAACCGGCCGATCTTGGCGTGGACGTGACGCCGCGGCTGAAAACGCTGAAGGTCACCGAGCCGCCGGCGCGCAAGGCGGGCATCAAGGTGCCCGACGCCGCCACGCTGGTTGCCAAGCTCAGGACCGAAGCGAAAGTGCTCTGAGCGACCGCGCGACTCGACCAGGAATTCCGGAGATCTCTCATGCCCGCACTCGTACTCGCCGAACACGACAACCAGCACCTGAAGGCGGCCACGTTGCACACGGTCACGGCGGCGGCCAAGGCCGCCGGCGAGGTGCACGTGCTCGTCGCCGGCCACAACTGCGCCGCGGTCGCGCAGCAGGCGGCGAAGATCCAGGGCGTCACGAAAGTGCTGGTGGCCGACGCGCCGCATCTGGCCGACGGCCTTGCGGAAAACGTCGCCGAACAGGTGCTCGCCGTCGCGAAGGGCTACAGCCACGTGTTCGCGCCGGCGACGAGCTTCGGCAAGAACGTGCTGCCGCGTGTCGCGGCCAAGCTCGACAGCGCGCAGGTGTCGGACATCATCGGGGTCGAGTCGGCGGACACGTTCACCCGCCCGATCTACGCCGGCAACGCGATCGCGACCGTGCAGTCGAGCGATCCGATCAAGGTCGTCACGGCACGGCCGACCAATTTCGATGCGGCGCCGGCCGAAGGCGGCAACGCGGCGGTCGAGAACGTGGCGCCTGTGCCCGACACCGGCCTGTCGAAATTCGTCGGACGCGAGGTCGCGAAGAGCGATCGCCCGGAGCTGCAGGGCGCGAAAGTCGTCGTCGCCGGCGGCCGCGGCCTGGGATCGGCCGAGAACTTCAAGTTGCTCGAGGGGCTTGCCGACAAGCTGAACGCCGCGTTGGGCGCTTCGCGCGCGGCGGTGGACGCGGGCTACGCCCCGAACGACTGGCAGGTCGGCCAGACCGGCAAGGTCGTGGCGCCGCAGCTTTACATCGCGGTCGGCATTTCCGGCGCGATCCAGCATCTGGCCGGCATGAAGGACTCGAAAGTGATCGTCGCGATCAACAAGGACCCCGAAGCGCCGATCTTCTCGGTCGCCGACTACGGCATCGTCGGCGATCTGTTCGAGGTCGTTCCGCAGCTGGTCAAGGAACTCGGCTAGGGAGCGATCGCCGGTATCGGGGGCACAGCGCACGGATCGCCGTGACTCTGTGCCCCTCTCGTTTTCTGGGGGAGTGAGATGAGTTACGCGGCACCGATCAAGGACATGCTGTTCGCGATGAACGAGCTGGCGGGGCTGGCCGAGGTCCAGAAGCTCCCGGGCTGCGAAGACGCGACCGACGAAACGATCGAAGCGGTTCTCAACGAGAACGCGCGCTTCATGGCCGAAGTGGTCGCGCCGCTGAACGTCGTCGGCGACGTTCAACCGGCGACGTGGCACGACGGCGAAGTCAGGACCACACCGGGTTTCAAGGAGGCGTTCCGCGCTTTCGTCGAGGCGGGCTGGCAAGGCGTGCAGCATCCGCAGGAGTACGGCGGACAGGGGCTGCCGAAACTCGTCGCCACGCCGTGTACCGAGATGCTGCAGTCGGCCAACCTCTCCTTCGCGCTGTGCCCGCTGCTGACCGACGGCGCGATCGAGGCGCTGCTGACCGCCGGCAGCGAAGCGCAGAGAAACCTCTACGTTCCGCGGCTGATCGAAGGAAGCTGGACAGGGACGATGAACCTGACCGAGCCGCAGGCGGGTTCGGACCTCGCGCAAGTGCGCACGCGCGCGGTCCGCCAGGCCGACGGCAGCTACCGCATCACCGGGCAGAAGATCTTCATCACCTACGGCGAGCACGATCTGGCGCAGAACATCGTCCACCTCGTCCTCGCTCGCACGCCGGACGCGCCGGAAGGCGTCAAGGGGATCTCGCTGTTCATCGTGCCCAAGTTCCTGGTCGACGCGGATGGAAAGCTCGGCAAGCGCAACGACGTGTACTGCGCGTCGATCGAACACAAGCTCGGCATCCATGCGAGCCCGACCGCGGTGCTGATCTACGGTGACGGCAAGGGCGAGGTCGGCCCCGGCGCGATCGGCTACCTCGTCGGCGAGGAGAACCGCGGGCTCGAGTACATGTTCATCATGATGAACGCCGCGCGCTTCCAGGTCGGCGTTCAGGGTGTCGCAATCGCCGAACGCGCCTACCAGAAGGCGGCGGCGTATGCGAAGGAGCGCGTGCAGAGCCGCGCCGTCGAAGGATCGAGCGGCCCGGTCGCGATCGTCCATCACCCGGACGTGCGGCGGCTGCTGATGTTCATGCGCGCCCACACCGAGGCGGCGCGGGCGATCGCCTACGTGGCGGCGGCGCACTACGACGTCTCGCACCTGCATCCGGACGAGGCGAGGCGCAAACAGGCGCGCGCCGCGTACGAGTACCTGGTGCCGATCGTCAAGGGCTGGAGCACGGAGATGTCGATCGACGTGACCTCGGCCGGCATCCAGGTGCACGGCGGCATGGGTTTCATCGAAGAAACCGGCGCCGCGCAGTACTACCGCGATTCGCGCATCCTGACGATCTACGAGGGCACGACCGCGATCCAGGCGAACGACTTCATCGGCCGCAAGACGGTGCGCGACGGCGGCGCCACCGCGAAAGCCTTCGTCGCGCAGATGCGGGCCACGCAGGCGGAGCTTGCGGGATCCGGCCATCCCGATCTCGCGGCGATCGGGCGCCGGCTCGGGACGGCGATCGACGCCTACGAGGGCGCGATCGACCACGTCGTCGCCGGATTCAAGCGCGACATCCGCGGCGTGTTCGCGGGCTCGGTGCCTTTCCTGAAGCTGGCCGGCGTCACGCACGGCGGCTGGCAGATGGGGCGCGCCGCGCTGGTCTCGGCAGCGCGCCTTTCTCGCGGCGGCGCGGACGCCGACTTTCACCGCGCGAAGATCGCCACGGCGCGCTATTTCGCCGACCATGTGCTGACGACCGCGGCCGGGCTGTACGAGAGCATCGTCGACGGCGCGACCGGCGTCCTTGCAATTCCCGCCGAGCAGTTCTAGAAAAAAACCGCCCCGGCCAGAGCCGGGTCATCCATAGGAATCGGCTATTCCGGCCATTGGGACAAACCATTGGTTTCGGCGCTCACGCGCGCGTAGATTTCGCTCTGCTTGACGCCGCACGAAGCGGCATCGGCTTTTTCGTCCGTTGGATCCAACCAGGAGATTGCAATGCCACAACTCAAAGGCTCGAAAACCGAGGAGAACCTGAAATACGCGTTCGCCGGTGAGTCGCAGGCCAACCGGCGCTACCTGTACTTCGCGGCGAAGGCCGACGTCGAGGGCTACAACGATGTCGCCGCCGTGTTCCGGTCGACGGCTGAGGGCGAGACGGGCCATGCGCACGGCCACCTCGAGTACCTCGAACAGGTCGGTGATCCGGCAACCGGTCTGCCGATCGGCCCGACCAAGGCCAACCTGAAAGCGGCGATCGCCGGCGAGACCCACGAGTACACCGACATGTACCCCGGCATGGCCAAGACGGCGCGCCAGGAAGGCTTCGACGAAATCGCCGACTGGTTCGAAACGCTGGCCAAGGCCGAGCGCTCGCACGCCAACAAGTTCCAGAAGACCCTCGACTCGATCGCCGACTAAGGCGACGCGCTCCGGGCGTGCACCGTCCGGAGCGATCAGCGTTCCCTTCATCGGGCGGGCTGCTGAAGCAGCCCGCTTCGCCGAACACGGCGTGCCGTGCTCGGCGAAGCGCAATGCCCCCAACTTTCTCCAAACAAGAGCTGCCGATGACCGTCCGCGAAGGAAGCCTCGAAGCGCCCACCCGTCACCCGCTCGCGTGGAAGAGTCCCGAGTTCTGGGACCAGGCTGCGCTCGACAAGGAACTGGAGCGCGTCTTCGACATCTGCCATGGCTGCCGCCGTTGCGTCAGCCTGTGCGGAGCGTTCCCGACGCTGTTCGATCTCGTCGACAACGGCCCGACCGGTGAAGTCGACGGCGTGCCCAAGGAAAAGTACAAGGACGTCGTCGACCAGTGCTACCTGTGCGACATGTGCTACATGACCAAGTGTCCGTACGTGCCGCCGCATCCGTGGAACCTCGACTTCCCGCATCTGATGCTGCGCGCGAAGGCGGTGCACTTTCGTACGCACGGCGCCGCGGCGACCGACAAGTTCCTCACGTCGACCGATAAGGTCGGTGTGTTCGCCGGCATCCCGATCGTCACGCAGGCGGTCAACGCGGTAAACCGGACCAAGCCGGCGCGCGCGCTGATGGAAAAGACCTTCGGCATTGACCGAAACGCGTGGCGGCCCGAGTTCGCGACGAGCAAGTTCCGCTCGGTTGCGCGGTCGAACACCGCCGCGCCCGTGCGCGATGGCGCGAAGACGCCGGGCAAGGTCGCGATCTTCTCGACCTGCTACGTCAACTACAACGAGCCGGGCATCGGGCACGACCTCGTCCGCATCCTCGAGCACAACGAGATCCCGTACGTGATCGTCGAGAAGGAGGCGTGCTGCGGCATGCCCAAGCTCGAGATCGGCGACCTCGACTCGGTCGAACGACTGAAGAACGTCAACATCCCGCAGCTCGTCAAGCTCGCGCGCGAAGGCTACGCGATCATGACCGCGATCCCGTCGTGCACCCTGATGTTCAAGCAGGAACTGCCGCTGATGTTCCCCGACGACGCCGACGTGCAGGCCGTCAAGGACGCGATGTGGGACCCGTTCGAGTATCTGGTCGCGCGGCACAAGGACGGGCTGCTGAAGACCGACTTCAAGCGACCGCTGGGCACGGTCTCGTACCACGTTCCGTGCCACGGCCGCGTTCAGAACATCGGGCGCAAGACCGAGGAGCTGCTGAAACTGCTGCCGCAGACGCAAGTCAATACGGTCGAGCGCTGCTCGGGCCACTCGGGACTGTGGGGCACGCGCAAGCAGTTCCATGCGATGGCGATGAAGATCGGCAAGCCGGTGTTCAGGAGCATGGCGGGCGCGAAGCCCGACTACATCAGCTCGGACTGCCAGCTCGCCGGCCACCACATCGAGCAGGGGATCGAGCAGTTCGCTCGCGACGCGCTCGGCGGCAAGACGCCGACAATCGCGCATCCGATCACGCTGGTCCGTATCGCTTACGGGCTGTAGACCACACTTCGAAGGAACGCAGGAGCATGAACATGCCGGCCATATCACGCGACAGCCTGCTGACACTGGAGGCTTACGCCAAGCAGCGCAAGGACTTCCGCGCCAAGGTCATCGCGCACAAGAAGCACCGCACGGTGCGTCTGGGCGAGCACCTGACGCTCATCTTCGAGGACGAGCTGACGATCCGCTACCAGATCCAGGAGATGCTGCGGATCGAGAAGACGTTCGAGGAAGAGGGCATCCAGGACGAGCTCGACGCGTACAACCCGCTGATCCCCGACGGCACGAACCTGAAGGCGACGATGATGCTCGAGTACGACGACCCGGTCGCGCGCAAACGCGAGCTGGCGAGACTGAAAGGCATCGAGGACCGCGTCTACGTGCAGGTCGACGGGTTTGACAAGGTCTACGCGATCGCCGACGAAGATCTCGAACGCGAGAACGAGGAGAAGACCTCGTCGGTGCACTTCCTGCGGTTCGAGTTCGCGCAGCCGATGGTCGCCGCATTCAAGCAAGGCGCGGCGGTCGCGATCGGCGTCGATCATCCCGCCTACACCGAGCGCGTCGACGAGGTTGCCCCCGAAGTGCAGGCGTCGCTGGCGAAGGACTTCGCTTAGGAACGCCGATGCCGCCGGACCGCGACGACGACGCGTCCGGACGGGCGGCGGCCTTGCCGCGGGCACGCAAGGGTCGCGGCGCGGTCGGCAACATCGCGCACCGCTTCGAACGCGTCGTGCGCGAGGCCGACGGCGACGCGCTCGACGCGGCGCGCCTCGAAAACGATGGCGCGCTGCCGCCGCTGGCGACCGAGGTGCGATTCGAGACGGTGCGCAGCGTTCTCGCGTACAACGACTCGCCGGACATCGCCTTCGATCGCTCGATCAATCCTTATCGCGGCTGCGAGCACGGCTGTATCTACTGCTACGCGAGGCCGACGCACAGCTATCTGAACCTCTCGCCCGGGCTCGACTTCGAGACCCGGCTCGTCGCCAAACGCAACGCCGCCGAAGTGCTGCGCGCCGAGCTGGCCGCGCCAACCTATCGGCCCGACGTGATCAACCTCGGGTCCGCGACCGACGCGTATCAGCCGGTCGAGCGTGAGCTGCGCATCACGCGGCAGGTGATCGAAGTGCTCGCGGAGACGAAGCATCCGTTCTCGATCACCACGAAATCGAGCCTCGTCGAGCGCGATCTCGACCTGCTGGCACCGCTGGCGGCCGACGGTCTCACCGCCGCCTACGTCAGCATCACGACGCTGGATCCCTCGCTCGCGCGCAAGCTCGAGCCGCGCTGTCCGAGCCCGCAGCGGCGATTGCGCACCGTCGCCACGCTGGCCCGCGCGGGCGTGCCGGTGTGCGTCAACGTCGCGCCGATCATTCCATTCCTGACCGAACCCGATCTGGAGCGCATCGTTGCGGCGGCCGCCGAAGCCGGGGCGCGCGGCGCCTTCTACACCGTCCTGCGACTGCCGTGGGAAGTCGCGCCGCTTTTTCGCGAATGGCTCGACGCCCATTTTCCCGAACGCGCGCAGCGCGTGCTTGCGCGCGTGCGCGAAATGCGCGGCGGGCGCGACTACGACGCGGCGTTCCGCACGCGGATGAAAGGCGATGGGCCGTGGGCCGAGCTGATCCGCCAGCGCTTCGACAAAGCCTGCGCGCGCAACGGCCTTGGGCACGAGCGCTTCGAGCTGCGCAACGACCTGTTCACCCCGCCCCGGCCATGCACGCCGCAGCTCGACCTCTTCTAAGCGGCGATCAGCGCGGCGCGCCGAGCGTGTGCTCGAAGTAGGTCTGGAACAGCAGCGCGATCGTCGTCATCAGGATCGTCGCGCCGACCATCAGCGACGCGATCGCCACCAGCACCGCATCCCACCCGCTGCGGTTGCGGCGTTCGGCGTGCGCATTGAAGCGCGCGTCGAACCGCTCGTCGGGCGTCAGCGCGATCACCAGCGCCTCGATGAAGCCGGCGATGACCGGGATCATCAGCACGAAGAAGGCCGGCGACTGGTACCAGTTGCGAACCCCGAACAGCAGCGGAAGCATCGTGAGGCTGACCGCCAGCGGCAGCCACCACAGTCGCTGTCCGAGGTAGACCCGGTGTGCGCCGACCGCGCCGGCGACCGCCGCGAGCAGCGCGGCCCAGGCTTTGTGACGGAAGTGCATGTGCGTGATCGCGAAAGATGGCGCCCCTATGATACGGGCGTGGCCAAGCGGGAAAGGACAGCGATGCCGTTGCGAAGCGCCGCCTGCTGTGCACTGATGCTCGCCTGCGCGGGCGTCGCCGCGCAGGCTGTGTTCACGCCGCTGCAGTCAGCGCAGCAGCTGCGCGCCGCGGGGCGGCTCGACGAGGCGATCGCCGCACTGCGGTCGATCCTCGCGCGCGACCCTGGCAACGGCGAGGCGCGGCTCGAACTCGCGTTCGTGCTCGAGCAGGCCGGCGATCTCGTCGCTGCGCGTTATCACCTCGAACTCGCGCTCGGCGCCGAGCTGGCGCCGGCGCAAAAGGACCGCGCGCTGCTCGACCTGCGGCGGATCCGCGAGGCGTCGACGACGGCGAGCTTCGCCATCAATACGCTGCCGCCGGTACGCAGCCGTACGGTCGTCGATTCGGCGGGCAACGCGACGACGGTGACCGGCGACGGCAGCTACGGGCTGGGGATCGTCGCCAACGGGCGGCTCGCGCTCGGCGACGACCTGCGCAACTTCGTGCGCGGGACCGTCGACTGGCGCGACTATGGCGGCCGGCTCGACGATTTTCTGTTCGGGCAGGCGAGCGCGGGGCGCGTCTTCCGCGCGCAGCGCACGACGTATTCGGCGGAAGTCGGCGCGCTCGCCTCGCAGTACCAGCGGCGCCACTGGTATACGGGCGGGCTGCTGCAAGGCGGCGCAACCGTCTACGTCGACCATGAGCTCACGTGGACGACCACCGCGCTCGCGCGACGGATCGAGTTCACCGATCTGAAGGGCGCGACCGCGAACCAGGCGTATCTGTTCTCCGATCTGCGCCGCGTGCGCCCCGGTTCGATCGCCTACGGTGTCGGCGCGACGGCCGGCGCGAGCCGCGCGCGCGACGACTGGCGCGGCTTCGACTACGGCGAGTTGCGTGCGAGCTGGCTGCGCGAATTCCGCGGCGGCGTCATCGTCGAGGCGCGCACGGGCGCCGCCGTGGCGAAGTACCGCGCGATCGAACCCGGCTTCACGCGCATGCGGCGCGACGTGTCCGGAGTCATCGGGCTGGACTTCACATTGCGCGAGTGGTCGGTCTTCGCGCTGGCGCCGCGCTTTACGGTCGCCTACACGCGGCTGGACTCGAATGTCGATACCTACGACAGCCGTCGCGCGACGGTCGGCGTCGGGTTGACGAGCAGTTACTGAGCGCCAGCGCGCGGCTTGCCCGGGCAGGGTCCGGCCGCTACAATTCGCGCCTTTTCGCGCAAGCGCAAGTTCTGGATTCGCAAAGGAAAAATTCATGGTCGTGATTCGACTGGCCCGCGGCGGCGCCAAGAAGCGCCCGTTTTTCAACATCGTCGCGACCGACTCGCGCAATCCGCGCGACGGGCGCTTCATCGAGCGCGTCGGTTTCTACAACCCGGTCGCGGCCGAAAACGAGCCGAAGTTCCGTGTGGCGGCCGACCGCCTTCAGTACTGGCAGGGTGTCGGCGCGCAGTTGAGCCCGACGGTCGCGCGGCTCGTGAAGGAGTTCGGCAAGGCCGCAGCCTGAAGCAGGGGGCGCGCGCCGCGCGAGCGATGCCGCAGCAGGATTCGCCGCGTTCCGCGTTGGTCGAACTGGGCGCCGTGCGCGGCGCCTACGGCGTCAAGGGATGGGTCAAGATCGCGCCCTTCGACGCCGACGCCGAAGTCCTGCGCGCCACGCGCAACTGGTGGCTGCTGCGTGACGGCGCGCGCGAGCGCCTTGCAGTCACGGCGGTCCGCCGCCACGCGGCGCTGTTGCTGGCGAAGTGGGAGGGCTGCGATTCGCCGGAAGCGGCCGACGCGATGAGGGGCGCGACGATCGCGGTGGCGCGCGACGAATTCCCGGCGCTCGCGCCCGGGCGGTATTACTGGGTCGACCTGATCGGCGCGCGTGTCGTCAACCGTCGCGGCGTCGAACTGGGCGAAGTGCAGGGGCTGCGCAACAACGGAGCGCAGGACCTGCTGGAAGTCGGCGGCGCGGGTTCGACGTTGCTGGTGCCGATGGTCGACGCCTATGTCGATCGGATCGACCCGGCACGCCGCCGGATCGAAGTCGATTGGGAAGCGGATTGGTGAGGCAGGAGCGAATGCGGTTCGATGTGATCACGCTGTTTGCGCCGATGTTCGAGGCGTTGACCGCGCACGGCATCACGCGTCGCGCCTTCGAAGCGGGTCTGTGGCAGCTCGCGACCTGGAACCCGCGCGACTTCACGCACGACAACCACCGCACCGTCGACGACCGGCCGTTCGGCGGCGGTCCGGGCATGGTGATGCTGGCCGAGCCGCTCGCCGATGCGGTCGACGCGGCGCGCGCGGCGCAGCGCGCGGCGGGGATCGCGGCAACGCGCGTGATCGCGCTTTCCGCCGGCGGCGTGCCGTTGACCGACTCGCGGGTGCGCGCGCTGGCGGCGGGCGGCGAGGGCGTCGTGCTCGTGTGCGGCCGCTACGAAGGCATCGACCAGCGCTTCCTCGACGCATACGTCGACGAGGAAGTGTCGATCGGCGACTTCGTGCTGTCGGGCGGCGAGATCGCCGCGATGGCGCTGATCGACGCCGTCGTTCGACAGCTCCCCGGCGCGCTGAAGGAAGCGTCGGCCGCCGACGAGTCGTTCGCGCACGGTCTGCTGGATGCGCCGCACTATTCGCGGCCGGAAGTGTGGCGCGGGCGCGGCGTGCCGGCGGTGCTGCTGTCCGGTCACCACGCGCAGATCGCGCAGTGGCGCCGCGCGCAGTCGCTCGCGCGCACCGCGCGGTTGCGGCCGGAGCTAATCGAACGCGCACGGCGGCTCGGGCTGCTCAGCGCCAAGGACGAACAGGTTTTGCGCAGCGATGCGCAGGGTGCCGACGGCATCACGCCGGCGGCGAACGTGAAGGCCCCATCCTCTGAGACGGCGAACAAGGCGGAATCGTCCGTACACAACAGCCGTGTCACGATGGTCTAGGAGATGACAATGGATCTGATCCAGCAGCTCGAAAAGGAAGAAATCGCCCGCCTGACCGCCAACAAGTCGATTCCGGACTTCGCGCCCGGCGACACGGTGGTCGTCAATGTCAACGTCGTCGAGGGCACGCGCAAACGCGTGCAGGCGTACGAAGGTGTCGTCATCGGCAAGCGCAACCGCGGGCTGAACAGCTCCTTCATCGTGCGCAAGATCTCGAGCGGCGAAGGCGTCGAACGGACCTTCCAACTGTATTCGCCGACGATCGCATCGATCGAGGTCAAGCGCCGCGGCGACGTGCGCCGCGCCAAGCTGTATTACCTGCGCGATCGTTCGGGCAAGTCGGCGCGGATCCGCGAGAAGCTTGCGACCAAGGGCGTCGAGTAGACGAACCTGCCGCGCCGCGCGGTCGCACGCCGGCGCGGCTCCAACGATGTCGGACCTCGCAGCCGATCCGCTGCCGCGCGCGCCGCGCCGTCCGCTGTTCGATCCGGAGACGATCCCGCTCGACCCGGCCTTCGCCGATCCCGCGGTTCGCGGCGCTGCGGTCGAACCCGAGCGGTTGACCGCAGCGGCGCTGCGCGCGCGCTTCGCGCGGCCGCCCGCGTGGCAGCCCGAGATCACGACCGACGGGCGGCTCTACAACCTCGAAGCGCCGCCGCGGCCCGCGGCGGTTCTGGTCCCGCTCGTCGTGCGCGAGGAAGGCGTCTCGGTCCTGCTGACGCAGCGCACCGCGCATCTGCACGATCACGCCGGGCAGATCAGCTTTCCCGGCGGCCGAGTCGAGGAAGAGGACCCGACGCCGGTGGCCACCGCGTTGCGCGAATCGTTCGAGGAAATCGGTCTGGCCCCCGATGCCGTCGACGTCGTCGGCACGCTGCCGCAGTACGTGACAGCGACGAGCTATCTCGTCACGCCCGTCGTCGGCCTGATCGAGCGCGAATTTTCGCTGGCACTGGACGATTTCGAAGTGGCCGAGGCCTTCGAGGTGCCGCTCGCCTTCCTGATGGACCCGGCCAATCACGAGCGGCGGCGCTTCGAGCACGGCGCGCTGTCGCGGACTTTCTACGCGATGCCGTATACGGCCGCGCGCCGCTACTTCATCTGGGGCGCGACCGCGGCGATGCTGCGCAACTTCTACCACTTCCTGCGCGCCTGAGCCGCGCGGCGCTTCACCCTAGAATCCGCGGGGATCGGAGACACACGTGGTCTGGCTTGCGCTTGTTCTGACGCTGATCCTCGAGCAGTTGCGCGCACTGCCCGCGCAGCATCCGCTGTCCGGCACGGTCGAGGCGATTGCCGACGGCGCCGAGCGCCACCTCAACGCCGGACGCCGCCGCCACGGCATGTACGCGTGGCTGCTGGTGGTCGGCGGCGCGGCCGCCGCGGTCGGCGTCGTTTACTGGATCGCGGCATCGATCTCGTGGATCGTCGCGCTCGCGGTCAACGTCGGCGTGCTCTACCTGACGCTCGGCTTCCGCCAGTTCAGCCATCACTTCACCGAAATCCAGGTTGCGCTGGACAACGGCGACCTGCCGACCGCGCGGCGCGAGCTCACCGCGTGGAAGCGACCGCACGAGGCCGGGTACGACGCCGCCGACCTCGACGCTGCGGAGATCGTGCGGCAGTCGATCGAGTTCGGGCTGCTGCTGTCGCACCGCCACGTCTTCGGTGTGCTCGTGTGGTTCGTGCTGCTGCCGGGCCCGATCGGCCCGGTGGTTTACCGGCTTGCCGACTACTTGGCGCGGCGCTGGAACCGTCCGCCGGCCGGCGCGCAGACCCCCGACCGATTCGGCGACTTCGCGCGCCGCGTGTTCGCGTGGATCGACTGGCTGCCCGCGCGCCTGACGGCGCTCGCCTTCGCGATCGTCGGCGACTTCGAGGGCGCGATCTACTGCTGGCGCCAGGTCGCGCGCGTGCCGTCGGCCGAAGGCGTGCCCGGCCCCGACTCCCGCGCGCTGATCCTCGGCGCGGCGAGCGGCGCGATCGGCACGCGCATCATGAGCGCGGCGGAAACCGCGCGCTACTTCGACGAAGCGGGGCAGGAGGGCGCGGCGCTTGCGGAACCCGAGCCGCGCACGCTGCGTTCGGTCGTCGGCCTGGTTTGGCGCGCGCTCGTGCTCTGGCTGGTCGTGCTGCTGCTGCTCACGCTCGCAGCCTGGGTGTTCTGAACCGCGTCTCAGGCCGGGCGCGCGGCGCCGCACTTCCAGCACGCGCCGAACTGCGGCTCGATCGCTTCTCCGCACGACGCGCAGCGCCACGGCGGCCCGGCGACCTCGCGCGTCAGGTCCGCCAGGATCTCGCGCGCGCGGTACTCGTCCAGGTCGTCGAGCAGCCACAGTTGCGGCGCGCACTCGAGCCACGGGATGTCGCCGATCGCGCCCGCGAGCGTCGTGTTTCGCACCTCGCAGCGGATTCCGGCCGCGGCGAGCGCGTTGGCCAGGTGCGCGGCCTGCAGCGCATGGTCGCAGCGTGCGAGCAGCTTCATCGCGCGACCTCGGCGGCCAACTGCCGGTAGAACGCGTAGCGCGCCGGCGAGATCGCGCCGGTTTCGACCGCGGCGCGCACCGCGCAGTCGGGCTCCTCGAGATGGCGGCAATCGTTGAAACGGCAGCGGCCGAGGTGCGGTGCGAACTCGGGCAGGCACGCGGCGAGCTGATGGATCGACAGGTGCGCGAGCCCGAACGCCTGGAAGCCAGGCGAGTCGACGATCGCGCCGTCGGCGCCGAAGGCGAACCAGCGCGATGCGGTGGTGGTCTGCCGGCCTTGGTTCAGCTTCACCGAATATTCGCGCGTTCGCGCGTTCGCGTCCGGAACGAGCAGGTTCAGGATCGTCGACTTGCCCATGCCCGACTGACCGACCAGCAGCGTGGCGCGATGGGCGAATTCGGGGGCGAGCTGCGAACGCGCATTTTCGGGTTCGGCTTTGGCGGAGGCGGCGATCGTGCGTTCGCCGAGCGCGGCCAACTCGTCGAGCGCTGCGCGCGCGCCGCCCGCGTCGGGCAGGTCGGTCTTGTTCAGCACGACCAGCCGGGCGATCTGCGCCGCGCGCGCTGCCACCAGCGCGCGCCAGACGAAATGCAGGTTGAACGCGGGTTGCGGGGCAAAGACGATCGCGACCTGGTCGATGTTGGCGGCGAGTTCTTTCGTGCGCAGCGCATCGGCGCGGAACAGAACGCTGCGGCGCGGCTCGATCGATTCGATCGCGGCGTCGTCGGTGCCGACGGCCGTGCAGCGCACGCGGTCGCCGACGACGACATCGCCGCGCTTGCCGCGGCGGCTCGCGAGCCACATTCGCCCGCTCGCGTCCTGCACCAGGAACCTGCGGCCATAGGCGGCAACGACCCGCGCTTCGAACTCGCCGGCGGGACTCGCCAGCTTCATGCGGACTGCTGGGACGCGCGCTGCGCGTAGATCGCGTCGGCCTTGGCTGCGCAGATGAAGTCGTTGATCGAGATGCCCTTGACCGAGTGCGTGTTGAACCGCACCTGGCAGCGGTTGTACGAGACGATCAGCTCGGGGTGGTGGTCCTCGCGGTGGATCATCTCGGCGAGCGCGTTGACGAACGCGATCGTCTGATGGAAATCGTCGAAGCGATAGGTCCGGACGATCTGCCCGTCGACCAGCCCCCACCCGTCGAGCGCGGCGAGCTGCGCCTGGACTTCGGCCGGCGACATCGCGCCTTCGCCTTCGAGCGGGCGGCAGTGGCGGGCAAGCAGCTCTTCGCGGCTGAGCATGTTCAGGCGGGTGCGGCCTCGGGCAGCGGCTGCGCGAGCAACCGCTCGATGCGGATCGCGGCCGGCGGGTGCGAATCGTAGAACGCCGAGTACAGCGGATCGGGCGTCAGCGTCGCGGCGTTGTCCTGGTAGAGCTTGACGAGCGCGCTCGCAAGGTCCTGCGCCGAGCTGTTGCGGGCGGCGAAGGCGTCGGCCTCGAACTCGTGCGCGCGCGACAGCGCCGACACGAGCGGCGCCAGCACGAACGTGAACACCGGGGCGACCAGCATGAACAGCACCAGCGCGAGCCCGTCGTTGCGCGCGTCCAGCGCCGGCTGTACCCCCAGGCCCTCGTAGAACCAGGCCTGTCCGGCGAGCCAGCCGAGCAGCGCGAGGAACGCGAAGCTCGCGAGCGCCGACAGCGCGAGCCGCTTGCGGATGTGCTTGAGCTTGAAGTGCCCCAATTCGTGCGCCAGCACCGCTTCGATCTCCTGCGGCTGCAGGCGCTCGATCAGCGTGTCGTAGAACACGATCCGCTTGCTGCGGCCCAGCCCCGTGAAATAGGCGTTGCCGTGGGCTGAACGGCGCGAGCCGTCCATCACGAAGATGCCCTTGCTCGAGAAGCCCGTTCGCGCCAGCAGCCGCGCGATCCGATCCGCGAGCGCGGCGTCCGCGAGCGGCTCGAACTTGTTGAACAGCGGCGCGATGACGGTCGGATACAGCACGAGCACGATCGCGTTGAACGCGATCCACACGAACCACGCGTACAGCCACCACAGGTTGCCGGCGCGCGCCATCAGCCATAGCACGGCCGCGAGCAGCGGCAGCCCGAGCACGGCAGCCAACAGCGCGGATTTGACGAGGTCGGCCAAGAAGGTGCGCAGCGTCATCCGGTTGAAGCCGAAGGCCTGCTCGATCCGGAACTGGCGGTACCAGCTGAACGGGATGTCGACCAGGCTGACCACGATCACGACCGCCGCGACGATTCCGACCTGGTACGCGAAGCCGCGTCCGAGCAGCGCCGCGAGCGCATCGGCGATCGCCTGCAGGCCGCCGAGCAGCGTCAGCGCGACCAGCAGCGCGGTACCGACCGCCGTCTCGATCAGCGCGAAGCGCTGTTTGGCGATCGTGTATGCGGCCGCCTTGCGATGCGCTTCGAGGCTCACGCGGCCGGCAAACTGCGCGGGCACCGCGTCGGCGTGCGCCGCGACGTGGCGGATCTGCCGCGCCGCGAGCCAGTACTTCAGCGCGACGGTCAGCAGCAGGAAAGCGACGAACAGCAGCGAGAACGCGAAGCTCATGAGGATCCGATCGGGGCGCACCCGGAGTCGACCCGGGGCGGCTGCGCGGAAGCGGCGTGCGACAATCGCGCGCCGTTACGAACGCGAAAAATTATGTCACAGGGCAACGATGCAACCGCGGCGCGCGACGCGCGCTACGACGAGAACAACCTGATCTGGGTCGACATGGAAATGAGCGGTCTGAATCCCGACTCGGACCGGGTGCTCGAAGTCGCGGTCGTCGTCACCGACGCGCAGCTCGAGCTGATCGCCGAAGGACCCGCGCTCGCGGTGCACCAGGACGAGCGCGTCCTCGCCGCGATGGACGACTGGAACACCGCCACCCACGCCCGCTCGGGGCTGACCGCGCGCGTGCGCGAATCGACCCTCGACGAAGCCGCAGCCGAGGCGGCGGTGCTCGACTTCCTGCGGCGCTACGTCCCCGAAGGCAGATCGCCGATGTGCGGCAACTCGATCTGTCAGGACCGCCGCTTCATGGCCCGCTGGATGCCGCGGCTCGAGGCCTACTTTCACTACCGCAACCTCGACGTCAGCACGCTGAAGGAACTGGCGCGGCGCTGGAAGCCCGATGCCTATCGTGCGTTCGAGAAGCAGAACCGGCACGAGGCGCTCGCCGACATCTACGAATCGATCGCCGAACTGAAGCACTACCGCGCGCAGCTGCTCGCCGTCTGACGCGCCGGCGATGATCGAGCGAATCCTCGCCATCATCGTTCCCGTGTTCGGCGTGATCGCCGTCGGCTACGGCTACGCACGGCTGCGCGGCGAGCGCGTCCGCAGCGAAGCGGGGGCGCTGAACGTGCTCAATCTGAACCTGCTCGGCCCGCTGCTGTGCTTCACGGCGCTCGCCGCAAAGGACTTCGAGATCGCGCAGCGCGCGCCGCTGCTCGCCGGCGCGGCGATCGTGATCGCCGTCTCGGGGCTGCTCGCCTGGCCGATCGCGCGCCTGGCCGGGTTCGACGCCCGCACCTTCGTGCCGCCGATGATGTTCAACAACTGCGGCAACATGGGGCTGCCGCTCGCGGTGCTCGCCTTCGGCCCCGCCGCGCTCGGGCCCGCGGTCGCGATGTTCGTGCTGAGCAATACGCTGCATTTCTCGCTCGGTGTGCGAATCGTCGCGCACGGACAGGTGCCGTGGCGCCATTCGCTGCGGCTGCTCGCCAACCCGATGATGATCGGCACGGCGATCGGGCTCGCGTTCGCGGTCGCGCGGCCGCCGTTTCCGCAGCCGCTGTTCGACGCGTTGAAGCTGCTCGGCGACGCGTGCATTCCGATGATGCTGTTCGCGCTGGGCATCCGGATGGTCGACGTGACGGCACGCGACTGGCGCATCGGCGTCATCGGCGCGATCGTCTGCCCGGTCGTCGGACTCGCCGGCGCGTTCGTCGCCGACGCGCTGCTTGCGCTCGACGCGACAGGACGCGGCCAGTTGTTCCTGTTCGCGGCGCTGCCGCCGGCCGTGCTGAACTTCATGCTCGCCGAGGTCTACCGCCAGGAGCCGGAAAAGGTCGCCTCGATCACCCTCGTCGGCAACCTCGCCGCCGTGGCTTCCGTTCCGGCGGGACTCGCGCTCGGTCTCGCGTCCTGAGCTAATCGGGGATGCCGGCCTTGCGCAGTCCGGCGAACAGGTGCTGCTCGCGCTGCTCGGCGGCGCGCGGTGCCGGTTCGCCCGACAGCGCGCGGACCCAGCGGATCGAAAAGCGCGGCTCGCGCCGCAGCAGCTCGGCGCGCGCCATCGCCGCGCGCGCCGCGTCGCCGGACATCGCGTACGCCGCGGTCAGCAGCATGTAGTCCGGCCAATCGGCGGCGGATGTCGTCGCGCGCTGGCAGGCGTCGATCGCTTCGGCGTAGCGGCCCAGGTACAGCAGCGCCCGGCAGCGCATGTTCAGATGAACGCCGACCGCGTCGGACACCGGGTTCAGCCGAATCGCGCGGTCGATCGACGCGAGGGCGTCTTCCGCGCGACCGGCATTGATCAGCAACAGTCCGCGCTGGCCGTGCAACTCGCTGTAGTAGGGATTCAGTTGCAGGCCGCGTTCGGCCGCTTCGAACGCGGCGCCGAACTTGTGCGCGTGCTGCAGCACCGCCGAGCGGATGCCCCACGATTCCGCATCGTTGGCGTCGAGCGCGACGGCGCGTGCCGACAGCTCGTCGGCGCGGCGCAGAAGCGCGGCGCGCTCGGTCTCGTCGTGGATGCGGTCGGCGAGCACCGCGTTCGCGTACGCGAGCCCGGCGAGTGCGGGAACGTGGCTGGCGTCGCGCTGCAACGCCTCCTCGTACAGCCGCGCGACCGCGCGGATCTGCTCGACCGTCTCCGTGTGCGGCATCTGCATGCGCGCGCGCAGCGCGAGCGCGTAGGCGTCGGGCGCGCCGTCGTCATCCAGACGTTTCAACTCCGCTGCGCGCACCTGCGTGCGCAGCGTGTCGGCGAGCCGTCCGATCAACTCGAGCGGCACCGGACCATCGTCGCCGCGGGCGACGTCGAAGGTCTCGCTCCAGAGCTGCGCGCCGGTGTCGGTCCGAACGAGATGCGCCAGTACGCGCACGCGATCGCCGGCCGCCACCACGGCGCCTTCGACCGCGTAGCGGACGTTCAGCGCACGTCCCGCAGACGCCGCGTCGACCTTCGGGCCCGCGTAGCGCGCGGCGGTCGTCCGCGCGATCACATGCATGCCCGACACCTTCGACAGCGCCGTCGTCAGCTCGATCGTCAATCGCTCAGCGAGCGCTTCGCCCTCGGTCTGGCGCGACAGATTGCCGAAAGGCAGGACGGCCAGCGACTGGCGCGGTGCGTCTTCGCGCGTTTGAAGGTACGTCCACAGCAGCGCGCCCGCTGCCACGGCGACGGCCGCGATCAGCGCCAGCGCCGCGATCCGGCTCGGGCTCCAGCGCTTGGCGCGGACCGCAGGCCGCGGCCGGCCTTCCAGCGCGACCGTGTAGACCTGGATCGGCTCGGAGATGTTCTTCACGCGGTGGCGGCCGGCGTCGTTCAGCGTCACGCCGACCACCTGACGCACCTGCTCGCGCACCGCGCGCGACAGCGCGATCCCGCCGGGTTCGGCGAGCGCTTCGAGGCGCGCCGCGAGATTGACGCCGTCACCCGCGATGTCGGCGCCGTCGATGATGATGTCGCCGATGTTGATGCCGATGCGGAAGTCCACGCGCGAGTCCGGCGCCAGCCCGCGGTTGCGCGCGGCCATCTCGCGCTGGATCTCGACGGCGCACGACAGCGCTTCGACCGCGCTCGCGAACTCGACGAGCATGCCGTCGCCCGCGGTGCGCACGATGCGCCCGCCGCGGCGATGAATCGCCGGATCGGTGACCTGCGCGCGGATCTCGCGCATGCGCGCGTGCGTGCCTTCTTCGTCGCGCTCCATCATCCGGCTATAGCCGGCGACGTCGGCAATCATCACCGCCGCCAGTCGGCGAATCGGCGGCCCGCTCGCGGAGGGCGGTGGAGGCGGTGCTGCGGCGCTCAAGGGTCGTCTGAAAATTCGGCGCGAATGTCGGCGCGCGCTGAGCGTAGCTTGACGCGATCGCGCTGGGTATACCCTGGCGTGCTATGGCGCGTGCGGCGTGTCGCGTTCGGACGCGCTGCAACGGGCTCGGCCGGTGTGCAAGCAGACATCGCGCGGAGCGCCGGCGAGTCGGTGGTGATCGTCCCCTGTACCCCCTCGCGCTCGTAGGCGCTCGGGGCGATTTGCCGGCCAAATGCACGCAGGTGCATTTGGCTCTTCGGCAAATCGTCCCGCCGCCAGGAATCGAACCTGGATTTGAGTCTTAGGAGGACCCCGTTCTATCCATTGAACTACGGCGAGCGCGACGAGTATACGGGCGACGTCGCACTGCATTCGACTGCGCGGTTGCCCATGCGACGGGCATCCAAGCGCGAGCGCATGGCTGCGCGACTTAGCGCGAATCGGGAAGGGGTTATCCACATCATCTGTGGATAAAATCCGGACTCCGCCTTCCCTGCCTTTCCGATCGACGTCACGATGACCACACCGCGCCCCCGCTCGCCTCGCGTCGCCGCCGAATACGCCGAGGCGTCGATCCGCGTTCTCAAGGGGCTCGAACCCGTCCGGCAACGGCCCGGCATGTACACGCGGACCGACAGTCCGCTGCACATCATCCAGGAGGTCATCGACAACGCGGCCGACGAGATCCTTGCCGGCTTCGGCCGGCACATCGACGTGACCATGCACGCCGACGGCAGCGTCAGCGTCGAGGATGACGGGCGCGGCATACCGGTCGGCCTGCATCCGGAGGAGAAGGCGCCGGTCGTCGAGATCGTCTTCACGCGGCTGCACGCCGGCGGAAAGTTCGACAAGCGCGCGGGCGGCGCGTATTCGTTTTCCGGCGGGCTGCACGGCGTGGGCGTGTCGGTGACGAACGCGCTGTCGTCGAAGCTCGAGGTCACGGTCTGGCGCGACGGCAAGGTGCACACGATCGGCTTCGCTGACGGCGAGGTGAGCGAAAAGCTCGCGTCGCGCGCAGCCAAAGCCGGCGACAAGCCAAGCGGAACGCGCGTCCGCGTATGGCCCAACCCGAAGTACTTCGATAGCGCGCAGATCCCGATCGAGGAGCTGGAGCGGCTGTTGCGCAGCAAGGCGGTGCTGCTGCCGGGCACCGAGGTGAGCTTGACCGTCGAGAAGACCGGCCGCGTGCAGCGCTGGCGCTACGACGGGGGCCTCAGGGAATATCTGCTCGCCTCGCTCGGCACCGAGCCGATCGTCCCGCCGTTCGAGTCCGAAGGGTACGCGTCGGCCGACGACGAGACCTTCGCCGAGGGTGAGGGTGCGCGCTGGGTGGTGGCGTGGACCGAAGAGGGTCCGCTCACGCGCGAGTCGTACGTCAACCTGATTCCGACGCCGGCGGGCGGCACGCACGAAGCCGGTCTGCGCGAGGGCATGTTCAACGCGGTGCGCGCGTTCATCGATGCGCACTCGCTGCTGCCCAAGGGCGTGAAGCTGCTGCCCGAGGACGTCTTCGCGCGCGCAAGCTTCGTGCTCGCGGCGAAGGTGCTCGACCCGCAGTTTCAGGGCCAGATCAAGGAGCGGCTGAACAGCCGCGACGCCGTGCGGCTGGTGGCGAGCTTCGTCAGGCCGCAGCTCGAGTTCTGGCTCAACCAGCATCCGGAGTACGGGCGCAGGCTCGCGGATCTGGTGATCCGGCAGGCGCAGGCGCGCGCGCGCGCGGCGCAGAAGATCGAGAAGAAGAAGGGCTCGGCGATCGCGGTGTTGCCCGGCAAGCTGACCGACTGCGAATCGACCGAGACCGCGCGCAACGAGCTCTTCCTCGTGGAGGGAGACTCGGCCGGGGGCTCGGCCAAAATGGGGCGTGACAAGGAGTTCCAGGCGATCCTGCCGCTGCGGGGCAAGGTGCTGAACACCTGGGAAGTCGAGCGCGACCGGCTCTACGGCAACGCCGAGGTGCATGACATCGCGGTGGCGATCGGCGTCGATCCGCACGGTCCGGACGACTCGCCGGACCTGTCCGGGCTGCGCTACGGAAAGATCTGCATCCTGGCTGACGCCGACGTCGACGGCGCGCACATCCAGGTGCTGCTGCTGACGCTGTTCTTCCGCCACTTCCCGAAGCTGATCGAGCGCGGACACGTGTACGTGGCGCGCCCGCCGCTGTATCGCGTCGACGTGCCCGCACAGGGCAAGCGGCCGGCGCGAAGGCTGTACTGCCTCGACGACGACGAGCTGCGGGCGACGCTCGAAAAGCTCGTCGACGAGGGCGTTCGCGAAGGAAGCTGGAGCATCGCGCGCTTCAAGGGGCTGGGCGAGATGAGCGCCGAACAGCTCTGGGAGACGACGATGAACCCGGACACGCGCCGGCTGCTGCCTGTGGCGCTCGGCGACATCCCGTTCGACGCGACCGCCGCGATGATGAACATGCTGATGGGGCGGGGTGAGGCCGCGCAACGGCGCGCCTGGCTCGAAGAGCACGGCAACGAGGTCGAAGCAGACGTGTAAAGCGGCCGCTATCTTGCTTTTTCGCGGCGCCGGCCGAATTAACATCGGGCCGACGCCGCAGCGCTGTCGGCACGCACGCGCGCCGACGCGGCATCACGGGGGAGTCGGTCCGCCGTCCGGGACCGACGCGAGGAGTTGATGATGGACACGCCGCCGGCGACGAACAGCGGGCCGGGCGCAGCCTCCGAGGCTGGGCCGACGCGCAGCCTGCTGTCGGCACTTCGTTCCGTCGCCGCGCGGCTGTCGCGCGGACCGAACGCTGCGATCGTTGCGCTCGGGGCCATCCTGGTCGCGACGCTGCTCGTTGCACTCGTGCGCAATTTCGCGCCCGAGCCGCTCGCGCATGCGCTCGGACTGCGGGTCGATGAAGTCGACCGCATCGCGCACGACGCGCTGCTCGTATTGCTTGCGATCGGGCTCGGTGCGTGGGGCGCGGTTGCTGCGGCGGCTTGGAAAAGAACGCGCGGCCACGTCGAGCGCATCGACGAAGCGCTGTCGTCGATGAACGTCGGGCTGGCGGTGTGGGACGGCGACGATCGTCTGATCGAGTGCAACGAGGCCTTTCGGGCGATCTACCCGGAGATCCGGGAACACCTCGTTGCCGGTGTCGGCTACGAACGGCTGCTGCGGATCTACTACCCGCTCGCGCCGGCCGAGGTGATCGGCGGCCGCTCGGAGGAGCAGTTCGTCGCCGACGCGATGCGGCGCAGGCGCGGCGGCCGCGTCACCGAGCTCGTGCGGCATCACAAGGACCGCTGGCTGATGATGACCGACGCCCGCGGCGCCGACGGCAGCATCGTCAGTTTCCGGCTCGACATCAGCGAGCAGCGGCTGCTCGACCTCGAGCTGCGCAAGCGGCACAAGGTGATGGACGACCTGGCGGAGCTGAGCTACGACTGGTACTGGCGGCAGGACGCCGACGGCCGCCTGGTCGAATTCTCTCCGACGATGGAGCAACGTCTCGGTTATCCGCGCCAGACGCTGCTCGGGCGCAAGGACGCCGAACTGCCGGGCTTCCAGGCCGATCCGGGAGAACTGGCCGCGTACCGGCAGTGCGTCGAGGCACGCCAGCCGTTCCCGTGGTTCCGCTTCCGCGCCACGCGCGGCGACGGCACGCCGGTCTGGGTCGCGGTGACCGGCAAACCGATCTTCGACGAGACCGGTACGTTCATCGGCTATTACGGCGCAGGCCGCGACGTGACCGACAGCGAAGCGACCATCATCGCGTTGCGCCACAGCGAGGAGCGCTTCCGCGCGCTGACCAAGCTCGCGACGGAGTGGTACTGGGAGACCGACGAAGCGCTGCGCTTCGCGCTCGTCAAGGGCCCGCCCGAGCTGGTCGAACCGTTGCAGGACACGCTGCTCGGCAAGCCCGTGGGTGACTTCGTGAACCATCCGAACGTCGATGTCGACTGGCCGGCGCTGTCGCGACACTTCGAGCGGCGCGAGGCGTTCAGACGCGTGCCTTTCCGGCTGAAGCGCGACATGCGCGGCCGGCCCGGCTACTACGAGGTGTCGGCGGAGCCGATGTTCGACGGCGGAACGTTCGCCGGTTTTCGCGGACTGGTGTGGGACGTGACCGAACGCGAAGCGCTGATCGCGCAGTTGACCGACAGCGAGGCGCGCTTCCGTGCGCTGACCGAGCTGTCTTCCGACTGGTTCTGGGAGATGGACGCGTCGCTGCGATTCACGTCGATCCGGCGCGGCGCGCACGGCGCCTTCGATCTGGCCGACGACGAAGTCATCGGCAAGCAGCGCTGGGAGCTTCCCGGCGAACTGATCCAGCCGGCGACATGGGAAGAACACCGCGCCACGCTCGAGGCGCACAAACCGTTCCGCGACCTGATGCTGCGGCACATGAAAGCTGACGGCAGCGTCGTGTATCACATCAGCAGCGGCGACCCGATCTTCGACGACAAGGGCGAATTCCGCGGCTATCGTGGCGTCGGCAAGAACATCACCGAGCAGGTGCGCGCGCAGGAGCGGATCGAGCGGCTCGCCACCGTCGATCCGTTGACGCAACTGCCGAACCGGCAGACGTTCGACGAGCGGGCCGGTCGTGTGCTCGCGAAGGCGTACGCGGAAGGACGCCGGTGCGCACTGCTGTTCGTCGACCTCGACAACTTCCGCCTGCTGAACAACGGCTACGGGCATCGCGTCGGCGACCAGATGCTGTCGATCGTCGCCGGCCGCATGCGGTCGATCGTCGCCGAGCCGAACCTGCTCGGCCGGCGCGGCGGCGACGAGATGGTCATCCTGCTCACCGATGTGCCGCGACCCGAGGTCGCGACCGAGACGGCGCAGGCGCTGATCAAGGCGATCGCCGAGCCCGCGCGCGTGCTCGGGATGGAAGTGAGCGTGACGCCGTCGGTCGGCATCGCGTTCTTTCCGCAGGACGGCGCGGACATCGACTCGCTGCTGAACGCCGCCGACGCGGCGATGTATCAGGCGAAGGAGAGCGGTCGCCGCACGTATTCGTTCTTCACGCCCGCGGTCGCGCGTCGCGTCGATCTGCGGCTGCGCCTGGAACAGCGGCTGCGCAAGGCGGTCGAGGCGCGCGACTTCAAACTCTTCTACCAGCCGCTCGTGTCGCTCGCCGACGGCAAGATGATCGGCGCCGAGGCGTTGATCCGCTGGAAGGACGTCGAGCTCGGCGACATCTCGCCGGCCGAGTTCATTCCGATCGCCGAGGAGAGCGGCCTGATCATCGGACTTGGCGACTGGGTGTTGCGCGAGGCGTGCCGCGCGCGGCAGGTCTGGCGCCAGCTCGGACTCGACGTTCCTCCGCTCGCCATCAACATGTCGGGCGTGCAGCTTCGGCAGTTGGGCTGCGTCGAAGGGTTGCTGGAGACGCTCGTCGAGTTCGAGGTCGCGCCGAGCGAGGTCGAGGTCGAAGTGACCGAGACGGGCCTTCTCGACACCTCGGCGGTGTCGCGCGAAAACCTGATCCGGCTGCGCAACGCGGGCGTGAAGCTCGCGCTCGACGACTTCGGCGTCGGCTTCTCGTCGCTGTCGCACCTGCGCGACCTGCCGATCCACCGGCTGAAGATCGACCGCAGCTTCACCGTCGAGTGCATGCGCGACGCGCGAACGCTGACCATCGTCAAGGCGGTGATCGAGATGGCGCGCTCGCTCGGCATCAGCGTCACGGCCGAAGGCATCGAGACCCAGGCGCAGCAGACGTGGATGCAGCATCTGGGCTGCGACACCGCGCAGGGATATCTGTTCGCGCGGCCGATGCCCGCCGACGAGTTCCTCAAGGCGTTTATCGACCGCCGCGGCTTGGGCCGCGAGCGCTCGCTGATGCACTGATCGATCGGCGCGTCGCTTCGTCGGCGGCGCGGCTTGACACGGGCATTGGCACGCATGCTGCTTCGGCTTGCGCCGAATGGGCGCCGGCACGATCGGCGCCCGCGCCGCCGATGCCCCCGCTGTCGATGTCCAGATTACGTCTGCCGTTCGTCGCCTTGCCGGTCGCGCTGTGCGCCGCACTCGGCTGCAGCCATCAGGCCGAACTGCGACGCGACGGCGCGGTGCGCTACTGGCCCGCGCCGCCGGAGCTGCCGCGGTTTGCTTACGAAGCCACACTGCGCGACGGCGACAGCCTGCGGCCAGAACGCGAAGGCGACGCGCTCAGACGCATCGCCACCGGCGTCGCTGCGCCGGTCGACGCGCCGCGCAAGCCGCTCGCGGTCGCCGCCGCCGGCGCGCGCGTCTATGTCACCGACACCGAAGCGCGGCGCGTGTTCGTGTTCGATCTGGCGCGGCGGCGAACCTTCGCCTTCGGTATGCGTCTGCAGGGCGAATTGACGAGACCCGCGGGCATCGCGGTCGACGGCCGCGGCGACGTCTACGTCGTCGATGCCGGCGCACGGCGCGTGCTCGTCTACGACGCGCTCGGGCTGCACAAGAAGACGATCGAAGGCGGGCGCGACTGGGTGCGGCCGACCGCGGTGGCGGTCGACGCGCGCGGCGGCGCGATTTACGTCGTCGACACCGGCGGCATCGACAGCGACGCGCATCGCGTCCACGCATACCATGCCGACGGTACGCGCCGCTTCGTGCTCGGCCGGCGCGGCGGCGCGCCGGGCGAGTTCAATCTGCCGGTCGATGCCGCGGTCGCGCCCGACGGCACGCTGTACGTGCTCGATGCAGGCAACTTTCGCGTGCAGGCTTTCGATCGCGACGGGCGCTGGCTGCGCGCGTTCGGCTCGGCGGGCAACGGTTTCGGACAGTTCGCGCGGCCGCGCGGCATCGCGGTCGACCGCACCGGCATCGTGTACGTCACCGACGCAAGTTTCGGCAACGTGCAGGTCTTCGATCCGGCGGGCCACTTGCTGGTCGCGCTGGGCGAGCGAACTGCGGGCGATATGCCGGCGGGATTCGCGCTGCCGGCGGGCATCGCCGTCGACGAAGCCGGGCACGTCTACGTCGTCGATCAGTTCTTCCGCAAAGTCGAGGTGATGCGCCGGCTGTCCGAAGAAGAAGCGCGGCGTCTCGCCGACTCGCGCGCGGCGGGCGGGCGGTAATGGCCGTGCACTGCGCGCGTGGCGTCGTCGCGCTGCTCGCCGCGGCGTCGGCCGGCGCGATATCGGCATTGGCGCTCGCGCAGATCCGCCCGGTCGATCCCGCATCGAAGTTCACCTACGAAGGCGGCGTGGCCAACACGCGCCACAACCTCACGCAGCGGCCCATCGGCGGCGGCGCGGAGTTGATGAACCCGGTGCGTAACGACTACGGCGAAGTCTGCGTCTACTGCCACACGCCGCACCAGGCGAGCGCCGCGCTGCCGGCGCCCTTGTGGAACCGGACGGCGCGCGCGACCACCTACACCGTGCCGGCGACGCGCGACCCGGGCGCGTCGCAGCCTGGCGCGGCCTCGCTCGCCTGCCTTTCGTGCCACGACGGAACGGTCGCGATCGACTCGATCATCAACATGCCGGGGCCGGGCCGCATCGACCGCGCGCAGGAGCGCGGGCAGAACGACGAGTTCCTTGGCCGTGCCTGGCGCAATGCGACGGGCACCGATGCCGATACGCATGCCGCGCTCGACCGCACGGGCTGCCTGTCGTGCCACTCGCCAGGCGGCGGCCGCGGTGCGCAAGACTTCACGCGCGCGCTGATCGGCACCGATCTGCGCGACGACCATCCCGTCGGTGCGCCGCTGCCCGATGCACGCATCGGCGAGTTCGTCCGCCCCGATCGCAGCGGCGATCGTCTCGTGTTCTACGACCGCAATGCCAACGGCCGTCCGGACCCCAACGAGGTGCGCTATTACGACGCCGGCGCAGGCCCTGCGGTCGAGTGCGCGTCGTGCCACGATCCGCACGGCGTTCCGGACGGCGCGCGCGGCAGCCGCTTCCTGCCCAAGTTTCTGCGCGTGACCACCAATGGCGGTGCGCTGTGTCTGAGCTGCCACGTCAAGTGACCCGGCGCCTCCCGGAATCGGGAACGCGATATCGAAGTCGGCAACGGCGTTCTCAGCGGCCGGCCGGCGCGGCGACGGCGTCCTGGACGACGGGGCGGAAAAAGGCGCGGCCGACGTAGTCGGCGATCGCCTCGATCTCGGCGGGCGACAGCACATCCCGCCACGCGGGCATCGACGTGCCTTCGACGCCGTCGCGGATCGTCGCGACGAGTTTCGGCTGCGGCATCGTCTGCGCGGTGAAGCGCGTCAGATCGCGCGCCGGCGGTTCCATGAAGCGGCCGATCCAGTTCATTCCGGTGCCGTCGGCCGCGTGGCAGAAGGCGCAGTTGTGCCGGTAAAGGCGTTCGCCACGCCTTTGTCTCGCACTGAGGTCGACGAGGCGCGGCGCGATGTCGTGCTTCGCATAGGCCGACGCGCCGGACATCGCGTCCGCCGGCGCATCCGGATCGAACACGAAACCGGCGCGCGGATACGACAGCGGCCGCGCCGACCACGCGGGCCCTTCGTCGGTCACCCGTGCGCGGTCATGGCAGCTCACGCAGCTCGAAAGAAACAGCCGCTTGCCCTCGGCCTGTGCCGGAGTCAGTTCGTCCCACGGCGCATCGAGCGCAAGCTCGCCGGTGGCGAAGGCGAACGCATCGCGGAAGCGCACGTGATCGGGCCAGCCGTTTTCCGGCGTGTGGTAGGCGGTGTTGGGCGCCTTGCGCACCACGAACTCGTCGAACACGAACGCGGCGACGGCGACGAGCTCCCGCTCGTCGATGACGCCGGCGAACGACTTCATCGCGGTGCCCGCGCGACCCTCGCGCAGCGTGCGCTCGATCGCCTCACGCGTGAGCGTGGCGGGAGTCGCGTCGACGAAGCTGCGCGGCGCGGGCGAGAGGTACGTGGCCGCCAGCGTCCTCGCGTCACCGGAATAGCCGTGGCAGAAGTAGCAGCGGTAGTTGTAGACCTTGCGGCCCAGTTCGAGCGCGGCGTTGCCCGGTGCGGGGGGCCTGGAGCACCCCGCCAGCACGGCCAACAGCGCAACGGCCGCGTGCCTCATCGATCGGCCGGACGGATCGCGTCGGCGCGGCCGCGGATGAAAGCCTGGAACACGTACTCGGCCACGTCGGCGATCTGCTGATCGTTCAGCACCTTGTTCCACGCCGGCATCTCGGTGCCGAGGCGGCCTTCGGCAATGCCTGCGTACAACGCGACACGGTTGTAGCGCGCACGCGCGGCCTGGTCGGTGAACTTGCGCGGCTTCGGATTGATGAAATACGCGCGCGGCCCTTCGCCGTCGCCGCGCGCGCCGTGGCATGTCGCGCAGTTGGCCAGGTAGAAGGCGCTCCCGCGCTTGGCGTCTCCCTTCAAGCCATTGGGGAAAACGGCCGTCATATCGACACCGGCGGGAGCGGAAGCCGCGTCGGCCTCGCGGCCGCCGTGGGCGCGCGTGCCTGAAATGTCGGGGGACATGAACGCGGTGCGGATGAAGTCGACGACCGCGGCGATGTCATCGCGCGAGAGCTGCGTGCCGAACGCGGCCATCGCGGTGCCCGGCCGCCCGTGCGTCACCGCCGCGATCATCGCTTCGCGTGTCAGCGACTGCGCTTGCGGGGCGCCGAAATTGCGCGGCGGCCGCGCCATGTTCGCCGCCGCCCACATGGCGCCTTCGCCACGGTCGCCGTGGCACACCGCGCAGTTCTTCGCATAGATGGCGCGGCCACGGGGGTCACCGAGCGACTCTCGGCGCACGAATTGCGCGAGCACGTAGTCGGCGAGTCGCTCGATGTCGCGGTTCGACAGCTGCGTGGTCCAGCCGACCATTGCGGTGCCCGGGCGGCCGTATTTGATCGCGGCGACGATCCTTTCGCGCGTGAGGTCGCGGCGCGCGGCGGCGTCGGTGAAGTCCCTCGGCGGCGGTACCAGCGCGGCCGCGGCGCGGCTGCGGCCGTCGCCCTTGTCGCCGTGACAGACCGAGCAGTAGTTGTGATACAGGACGGCCGGTTCGGTTTGGGCGGCGGCACCGCCGATCGAGCACGACAGCGACGCGACGGCGATCGCGCACGCGCGCGCGACCGGACCGATGGCCGAGCGCACGCGCAAGGCAAAGCAGTGTCCCCAAGTCATCGATCGCTCGCCCTCCCTGCGACATGCGGCCGGCCGCGCTTCGGCCTGCACTGCGGTCAGCAAGTTCCTTGCCCGCCCGCGCGCGCGACGGTTTGGCACGCGGATTGCAGGCTGCGGTGGTCGGCGAGCGGAAGGAGGCGAGGCCGGACGATCGCAAGTCGTCCGGGCGCACGGCAATGGATCGTTCTGAAGGACTTGCGAAGGTGCGGCGCGCGGCCGGCGCAGCGCTCCTTCTCTTGCTCGCGGCGTGCGCCGCGGTGCCGGATGCGCCGCCGACGCGCGCGCCGGTGCTGGTGTTCCCGCCGCCGCCCGACGAGCCGCGCTTCGTTTTCGAGCGCGCGATCTATTCGAGCGCGGATGTCGTCGCCGAGGAGTCCGGCGCCAGCCTGCGTCGCCTGGTCACCGGCGAGCGGCGCACCGGGGAGGCGCTCGCCAAGCCGTACGCGATCGCCGTCGTGCAGGGGCGCATCTATGTGTCGGATACGGTCGCGCGTTACGTGCGCGTGTTCGACGTACCGGCCGGACGCTACTTCCGCATCGGCGACGAGGACGGCCAAGGCGCGCTGATCAAGCCGATCGGCCTCGATGTCGATGCGGCGGGGAACCTCTATGTCGCCGACGTGACGCAGCGCGCGATCCTCGTCTACGCACCGGACGGGAAGTTCCTGCGCAAGCTCGGCGGCGACAAGTGGTTCCAGCGGCTGTCGAGCGTGACCGTCGATCCGCAGGGCAAACGCGTTTACGCCGTCGACATCGGCGGCGTGTCGTCCGAACAGCACATGGTGCGCGTGTTCGACGCGACGAGCGGCGCGCACATCATGGACATCGGCAAACGCGGCAGCGGGCCCGGCGAATTCAATCTGCCGCGTGATCTGGCGATCGGACGCGACGGCCGCCTGTACGTCGTCGACGGCGGCAATTTCCGCGTCGTCGTCTTCGATCGCGAGGGAAGATACCTGCACGCATTCGGCAGCGTCGGCAAGCAGTATGGACAGTTCGCGCGACCGAAGGAGATTGCGGTCGACCGCGACGGCAACGTCTACGTCGTCGACACCGCGTTCGGCAACTTCCAGATCTTCAATGCCGACGGCGAGCTGCTGCTGTTCATCGGCGACCGATCGGAACGCGACGCGCCTGCGCGCTACATGCTGCCGTCGGGCATCGCGGTCGACGAAGACGGCAGGGTGTACGTGGTCGATCAGTGGTTCCGCAAGATCGAGATCTACCGGCCCGCGACGCTCAAGCCCGACGAAGGGTTCCTCGGGCGAGCCGCGCGAAAGCCCTGAGCGCGCATCGCGGTTCCCGAAATCGGGAGCGAGCTTCCCGAATCCTGGATCTGCTCGGCATCCCCGGGGGACGCCGCACCGGGCTTCGTTTGCGCGTCGGCGGTGTGGCCGCGTCGTCGCCCCGAAACTGTAACCGGAGCCGTTACAAGCTGCAGCGGCTTCGTCCCGCCCACGGCTGTGGCACGGAACCTGCAGAACCCGCATCGTCATGCTGGCATAGGGGAGTGCCGGTACGGACCTTGTGTCGACTAATTCGGGAGGAGTCAGCATGAACGCTTCAACGGTCAGTTACTGGTTCGACCGTCTCGCATGGGCCGGCGCCGCCGCTGTCGCGGTCGTGGGCGTATCGATCAGCAGCAGCGCCTTCGCGCAATCGACCGGCATCGTCACGACCAGACACAACCTCGGTTCGAGCAGCGCCGCGGGCAACAACCAGGTCAGCGACACCGCCGAAGTCTGCGTGTTCTGCCATACGCCGCACGGCGGAAGCACCAGCGCGCCGGCGCCGCTGTGGAACAAGCGGCTGCGCAGCGATGGCCTGCCGGCCAACGGCGTCGGCACGTACACGACGTACGCGTCGCTGAACACGCCTTCGCTGGACGGCATCGTCGCCCCGGTCGGTTCGATCTCGGTCGCGTGTCTGTCGTGCCACGACGGTACGCAAGCGATGGACAACATCATCAACGCGCCGGGCTCTGGCAACGTGACGGCCGACGGCGGCGGCGACACCGGCCTCGGCTATACGTGGACCGGCGCGCGCGTCGACGCGCAGGGGCGCTTGAACAGCGGCCCCGCGTTACTCGGCACCGACCTGTCGAACGACCATCCGATCGGCATTCAGTACTGCGGCGGCGGCCTGTCGGGCTCCGGCACGACGGTCAGCGGCACGTGCCGCGACAGTGACTTCGTGCTGCCGCAGACCCAGACGGTCAACGGCAACCAGGTCTTCTGGGTCGAAACCGGTGGCACCGGCAAGCAGCGTACCGACCTGCCGCTGTACGAGCGCAACTTCATCGGCACGGGCGGCGGCGTCGGGCCTTCGGTCGAGTGCGGAAGCTGCCACGACCCGCACGTATCGACCGGACAGGCCGGCCCCACCGGAACGGGCCGAACCGCGGGCGAAACCTTCCTGCGCATCTCCAACGCGAGCAGCGCGGTCTGCACGGCCTGCCACGTCAAGTAACCCACCGGCGGGATTAGCAGCTTCCCGCCGCAGGGCCAGGCAGGCGCTGCCTGGCCTTTTTTATTGAGCGCGCGGCGCGCGCGAAGGAGGACACGATGACGATGCGGCCAGCGTACTTCCGGCGACTTTGGATCACCCTGGCGCTGACGGCAGCCGGCTTCGCGCAGGCGCAGCCGAGTGCCGCGCCCGCGCGCGAGCCGGTGTTCGCCACCGTCGGCCAGCGCACGATCACCGTCGCCGAGTACCGGCAGGCGCTCGCGGTCGCGACGCGGAAGAAGTACTACCACGCAAAGCCGCCCGAAGCCGAACTCGCGGCGTTCCAGCGCGAAGTCGGCGACGATCTCGTCAACCGCGTGCTGCTGCTCGAGGAAGCGAAGCGGCGGGGCATCCGCCCCGATCGCGAGCGCATCGATGCGGCGCTCGCCGGCTACGAAGCGCGTTACAAGGGCAGCCGCAACTGGGAGTCGAACCGCGAACGGATGCTGGCCGCTGTCGCGCAGCAGCTCGAAGCGGACAGCGTGCTCGAGCGCCTGGAAAGACAGGTCAAGGCGGTCCGCGAGCCGTCGGAGCGCGAGGCGCGAGCCTATTACGAACAGCACAAGGAACTCTTCGTCGAGCCCGAGCAGGTCAAGCTCGGCGTGATTCTTCTCAAGGTCGATCCGAGCTCGCCGCAGGCGGCGTGGAATGCCGCGCACGAAGAAGCGCGCCGGATCCACAAGCGGCTCGCGGCGGGCGCCGACTTCGCGGAGCTCGCGAAGCTGCATTCGGGCGATCTGTCCGCGGGGCGCGGCGGAGACATGGGTTACGTGCACCGCGGCATGCTGCCCGAGGCGGTGCACGCGGTCGTCGACAAGCTGGCACCCGGCGCGATTTCCACGCCCGTGCAGGTGCTCGAGGGTGTGGCGATCCTCCGGCTCGACGATCGCAAGCTCGCGCGGCAGCGCAGCTTCGACGAAGTGCGCGAGCGCGCGGGCGACCTGTGGCAGCGCGCCGAGGCCGATGCCGCGTGGAAGTCGCTGATCGCCGAGCTGCGCAAGCGCACGACGATCCGAGTCGACGAGTCGCATTTCGCGCAGCCGCCTGGCGCAGCGGCCAAGGGGCGCGCCGGCTAGCGGAGCGGCGCGAGGCGTACGAACGCGTGCGGGTGCGCGTGCTCCGGCGGCTCGCCGCTTCACATGCCAACGCGCGCCCGACGCGTCGCGCGTTGCGCGCATCACTGCTGCTGGCCGCGTTGATGACGCGGTCTTTCGGCGCGGTCGCAGCGCACGACGCTGGCACCAAAACTGCAGGAACGAGCGCGGACGCAACGACCGGCGTCCATTCCGACATGCCGACCATCGAGCAGATCCGCGACCGAATCGCACGCGCCGACGCCGAGCGCGCGCAGGCGCTGCTGCTCGCCGCCGTCGTCGTGCCGGCGCGCCGTGAACCGGATCCCCCGACCGGTACGGTGTTCGCCGCGGCGAGCGATGCCGGCGCGCCGTCGGCGGCCACGCCGCCGGCCGACCGCGCGCGCGGTTACGGCAACGGCAACGGCAACGGCAACGGCAACGGCATTCGCTGGCGCCTGGCGCCGATCGCGTTCGGCGGCAACGTCGCGCTCGACCAGCGCTGGAACCGCGCCGACAACGGCGCTTCGTCGCGGCAGACGCTGCTGACGACGAACGTCGACCTGGCGACATACGTGTGGCAGCCGTGGTTCGTGCAACTGCGCGGCGGCGCGGGCGTGCTGCTCGCGCAAGGCAGTCAGACCGCAGCCGGCGGGTTGCGCAGCAACGACGACAGCACCGCTTGGACCGGCCGGTTCGGCCTGCTCGTATTTCCTGCCAGCCGCTTTCCTTTCGACTTGCGCGGCGATGTGAGCGACAGCCGCACGAACAGCGACTTCGTCGGCTCCGACTACCGATCGCGCCGATTGACCGCGAGTCAGAGCTACCGGCCTCCGACGGGCGGCGAGAGCTACAACCTCACGTACGAGCAGAGCACGCTCAGCTCGACGCGACTGCCCGACGACACGGTGCGCAGCGTGCGCGGCCTGATGACCAGCGCGCGCGGCAGCCACCGGTTCGAACTGTCGGGCAGCCATACGCTGAACGAACGCGATGCGACGGACGACGCGACCCGCGTTACGGCGCTGGCGGCGCGGCACAGCTACCGGCCGAGCCATGCGCTGACGCTCGACAACCTCGCGACCTTCAACGAAGCGCGCGTGCGGGCGCCGGGACTCGATCTGGCGACCGAGATCCGCCAGCTGTCGAGCTTCGCGACCTGGCGCCCGCAGCAAGGCGACGCGATGTATTCGCGCGAACATCCGTTCTATCTGACCGGCAGCGCGCGCTTCGTCGAATCGCGCACGGGCAGCGCGGATGCCGCGGCCGAAACGCGCTCGTTCAACGGCACCGTCGGAGCGAGCTACGACATCACGCGCCAGCTTCGCGCGAGCGGCGGCGTCTCGGTGAGCGAAATCGCCTTCGCCGACGAGTCGATCACGCTCGCCAGCGAAACCATCGCGCTGACCTACGTTCCCGACGCGCTGCTGCTCGGCCGCTGGCGTTACACGCCGTCTGCGTCCGTCAACGCGAGCGGCACGCAGGGGGCCGCCGAAGGCGACCGAGCCACCTTCGGCGCGCAGTTCGCGCACGGCCTTGCGCGCCAGTGGAGCGACGCCGGTGGCAGCGTGTCGTTCAACGTGTCGCAGTCGGCGGGCGCCGTGCGAGACACGCTGCGCAGCGACGTCGATCGCACGCTCGGCCACTCGGCGGGGCTGAACTGGCAGTCGGGTGGCGGTTCGGCGACACAGAGCTTCGTCGGCTTCTCGGCGAGCGACTCGCGCAGCTACGGCGCAACCGACAGCGCGTTCCAACTCGTCAACCTGCAGTTCACGCTCCGGATGCAGGTGACGCGCGCGGCGAGCTGGTCGGGCAGCCTCACGGCGCAAGCGGCCCGCGCGCGCTTCGAACTGCCGGCAGCCGACGCGCTCGCGCCGACGCAGACGGCGCCGACCGACCCGGGCTGGCGCAAGTACTACAGCGGCACGCTGACCTACGAGAACGCGCGCGCTTTCGACGTTCCGCGGCTGCGTTTCACGCTGCTGGCGAGCGCGAACAGCCAGCAGCTCGAACGGCGCAGCGAAGGCGATATCGACGCGCCGCGCGAGCGCATCGATCACCTGGTCGAGGCGCGCCTGGATTACGCGGTCGGACGCCTCGACACGCGCCTGACGCTGCGCACCGCCAAGGTCGAGGGGCGCCGCCTCGACGTGCTTTTCTTCCGCGTCAACCGCAGGTTCGGCGCGTACTAGCGGCGAAGGATCCAAAGCCATGAGAGGAAGTGAATGAACCGAGCCAAGCCGTTGCTGCTCGCGTGGGCCGCCGCGCTCGCGCTGGCATTGCCGGCGCCCGCGGCGCACGCCGAGTACGGCAACGTCGTCATCAACAACTTTTCGGACGCGGCCGGCATGCGGCCGGTCGTGTTCCCGCACTGGTTCCATCGCGTGCGCTACCGCTGCAAGGTCTGTCACGGCGATCTCGGATTCCAGTTCAAGGCCGGCGGCAACCAGATCAACATGCTGAAGATCATCGACGGACAGTTCTGTGGCGCCTGCCACAACGGCGAAATCGCGTGGGGCGTGGAGAACTGCAACCTGTGCCACTCGGCCAAACCGGGAACGCCCACGCAGGTGCACGAGAGCACCGTGCAGACGCTGACCGGCGCGGCCGCGCCGAAGTGAGGATGCGATGAATCGTCCGATCCGCCTCCTCGCGTTCACCGGTGCCTTGCTCGTCGCAGGGCAGTCAGCGCAAGCGGCCGAGCCGCAGGCCGTCTATGCATCGACCTGCGCGGCCTGCCACGCCAGCGGAGTCGCCAACGCGCCGAAGCTCGGCGACGCGGCCGAATGGCAGCGCAGGCTGCAGCGCGGCGGCGAGTCCGCGCTGATCGAAACAGCGATCAAGGGGCGCGGCGCGATGCCGCCGAAGGGGGGCAATGCGGCGTTGAGCGATGCCGACGTGCGCGCGACCGTGCTCTTCATGCTGAGCCAGTCCGGACGACCGAGCGGTGCCGCGGCAACGGCGGCCAAGGCCGCGCCGGCGCGCGCCGCTGCACCCGCGGCGCGACCCGGCGCGAGCGCACCCGGCCAGCAGACCTACGAACTGGCATGCGCGATCTGCCACAAGGAAGGCGTGCTCGGCGCACCGCGGCTCGGCGATGCAGCAGCCTGGGCGCCGCGGGTCGCCGCCGGCGCGGCGGCGCTGCAGGCCAACGCGATCAACGGCAAGGGAACGATGCCCCCCAAGGGTGCGAACCCCAATCTCCGTGACGACGAGGTGCGCGCGGCGGTCGATTACATGCTCGCCCAGCTTCAGCCGCGCGCTGCCGTGGCCGCGCCGGCGCCGAAGGCGCCAGCGGCCACCGCTGCGACGAAGCCCGCGGCCGCGGCCGACGCGGGCAAGGGCGCGAGCGTCTATCAGGCGAGTTGCAGCGCGTGCCATGCGGCAGGCGTCGCGGGCGCGCCGAAAATCGGCGATGCGGCGGCATGGGCCGCGCGCGTTCGCACGGGCGCGAGCGCGCTGTACGCGAGCGCGCTCAAAGGCAAGGGGGCGATGCCTGCCAAGGGCGGCAACGCGGCGCTCGCCGACGCCGATGTGCGCGCGGCCGTCGATTTCATGCTCGCGCAGTTGCAGGTCGCCAACGCGGCCGATGCCAAGCCGGCGCCGACGGTTGCAGCACAGTCCGCACCGGCGGTGGCAGCACAGCCTGCGCCTGCTACGCCGCCCGCCGCGTCCGCGCCTGCGCCTGCGCCGCGGGCTGCGGCGCCCGTCGCGGTCGCGGCGCCTTCGGCCGCGCAGAGCGAAGTCAACGCTTTCAACCGGCTGCTGCGTCCGCCCGGCAAGCGCAATCTGCCGCCCGCGCAGGACGGCATCCACGATCCGACCAACGACGGCACGCTGCAGTTGCAGGCGCCGCTCGACGCCTACGCCGCGCTGCCGCGCAGCGCGTCGGGCAATCAGGTCGACTGGGTCCGCGCGCTGCAGGAAAAGCGCATCGCGCCGCGCGCCGACCGCGTCGATCCGAAGGCCGAGATGACGGTGATGGACCTGAACATCGTGCGCGAGGTCAAGGGCTCGATGCCCGACGTGCTCTTTCCGCACAAGCAGCACACCGAGTGGCTCGACTGCGCGAACTGCCACCCCGCGATCTTCGTGCCGCAAAAGGGCGCCAACCAGATCAGCATGGCGGCGATCCTGCTCGGGCAGAAGTGCGGCGTGTGCCACGGCAAGGTCGCGTTCCCGGTGTCCGAGTGCCGGCTGTGCCATCAGCGCAAGAAGGTCGGCGCGCAGACCGCCGCGGCCGCGGGAGGCCAGCGATGAGCGCCCTGGCGGCGCGCTGGCTGGCGCCGCTGTCGGCGGCCATCGTGGTCGCCGCGGCGTTCGCACAGGACGCGAACGCACGCCGCACCGTCGAACAGAAGCTCGATCTGGTTCGCCAGCTCGTATCGGACTCGCCGGCGGCGCGGCGTATCGCCGCGAGCGGAAACGCGGCCGCGCAGCGGCATCTGGATGAAGGGCGCCGTCACTTCGAACGGGCCGGCGATGCGCTGCGCGCGGGCGACGTCGCCGCCGCGGCGGCAGCAGCCGACGAAGCGCTTTGGTCGTTCGGCCGCGCGCGCCAGCTCGTGCCCGACGACATGAACCGGTCGATCGCCGAGCGCGTTCGCTACCAGCAGCTCCTGCAGAGCGCGGAGCGGATGGTCCCCGCGTTCCGCGCGCACCTCGAGCATGCGGGCAGCACGGACGCCCCCGATCTCGCGGCGGCGCTCGAGCTGATCGAGCAGGCCAAGACGCTCGCGGCGGCCGAGCGGATCGCAGAGGCCAACCGCACGCTGCTACAGGCCGAACGCCATCTGCTGGTCGGACTGAACCGCACGATCGGCGATCGCACGCTGGTGTACCGCGCGCACTTCGAGACGCCGGCGCTCGAGTTCGATTACGAACTCGAGCGCCATCGCAGCCTGCACGACCTGGTGCCGGTGGCGATCGCCGAGCTGAAGCCCGGCGAGGACGCGCGGGCGGCGATCCGCCGCCTCGTCGAGCGCAGCCAGTCGCTGCGGGCGCGTGCCATCGCGCTCGCTGGCGAGCGTCGGCACGACGCCGCGCTCGAAGCCGTCCGCGAGGCCACTGCGCTGCTGCACAGCGCGCTGACGACGGCGGGGCTGGCGATGCCGACGCAATGACGACGCGATGAGGACGCGATGAACAGGGTCTCGAAGTGGCTGGCGTGCGCGGTGCTCGCGTGCGCCGGCGCGGTGGCGGCGCAGGATCGCGCGCAGGTCGAGCGCCGCCTGCAATCGGTGGGCACGCTGATCGAGAGCAGCTCGGCGGCGCGCCAGATCGACGCGAGTGCCGACCCGCAGGCGCTGGAGAAGCGCAGCCAGGCGCGCGCGCTGCACCGGCGCGCGGCGGCGGCCTTTGCGGGCGGCGATCTGGCCGGCGCGTCGCAACTGCTCGACGAGGCGGCGCGTGCGATGGTCAGCGGCGCGCGGCTGGCCAATCCCGAGCAGGTCACCGAAGAGAAGCGCAGGCGCGACTTCGAAGCGCGCGCCGAGAGCGTCAAGGCGCTGCTCGCCGCGCAGACGCGCATCGCCCAGGAAAAGGGCGGCCGAAGCGAAGCGCAGGAGGCGACCCGCAACATCGAAGCGCAGCTTGCGCAGGCCCAGCGGCTCGCGCAGGCCGGACGGCTCGACGAGGCGCGACCGGTGCTCGACCGTGCGTATCTGACCGCGAAAGTGTCGATCGAGTCGATGCGCCGCGGCGACACGCTAGTGCGCTCGCTGCACTTCGCTTCCAAGCGCGAGGAGTACGACTACGAGCTGGACCGCAACGACACGCACCGCATGCTCGTACGCGTGCTGCTCGCTGACCGGCCGAGCGCGGAGTCGCAGGGCGCGATCGCCGCCGCCGTCGAAGCGGCCGCGAAGCTGCGCGCCGAGGCCGAGGCGCTCGCCGCGCGCGGCGATCACGAAGGCGCGATCGGCAAGCTCGAGGAATCGACGCGCGCGCTGGTCCGCGGCATCCGCGCCGCCGGCATCTACATCCCGGGCTGACGGCGGATGCGGCATGCGGATCGTTGCGCTGACGGCGACGCTGGCGATTGCGGCGCTGCTCGCCGCGCCGGCGGCGGCGGACGACCGCAAGTGGCTGCCGCTCGCGAAGGACGGCATCCACGATCCGGCCAATCCGGCGTTGCGGCTCAAGCAGGAGCCGGCCGAAGCGCTTTCGAAACTTCCGCGCGACACCGCGGGCAACCTCGTGAACTGGGTTCGCGCGCTCGAGTCCGGCGCGATCGCGCCGCGTACGAACATCCTGCCGGAGACCAGCGTGCGCGTCCGCGACGACGAGATCGTCGTGTCGAAATTCGGTTCGATGCCCGCGGTCGTCTTTCCGCATCGCCCGCACACGCTGTGGCTGGACTGCTCGAACTGCCACGAGAAGCTGTTCGTGTCGAAGGCGGGCGCGAACCGCTTCAGCATGCAGAAGATCCTCGACGGCGAGCAGTGCGGCGTGTGCCACGGCGCGGTCGCATTTCCGCTGACCGAGTGCAACCGCTGCCACAGCTTGCCCAACGAGGTGCTGCTGCGCAGGATGAGAAAGTGAGACAGGTTCCGACGCTCGCGCTGCTCGCGTGCGCGCTGCTCGCGCTGCCCGCGGCGCCGCGCGCCGAGTACGGCGACGTCGTGCTGAACCGCCGCTCGGAGGGGGAGGGCGTGAGGCCGGTGATCTTCCCGCACTGGTTCCACCGCATCCGCTTCCGCTGCAAGGTCTGCCACTTCGAGCTGGGCTTCGAGATGCGCGCGGGCGCCAACGACGTGAAGATGGACGACATCGCCGAAGGCAAGTTCTGCGGCATGTGCCACGACGGCAAGACCGCGTGGGGCGCGGATCGTTGCGATCTGTGCCACGCGGGCAAGCCGGGGCAGCCGAGCCGGATCATCGGCGGCGCGCAGACTTCGGGGCCGGGACGATGGTGACGCGGCGGGCTTCGGTTGGCGCGGTCGCGGCGGCCACGGCGGTCGCCGCGCTGGCCGGTTGCGCGGCGGCGATCGACGCGGCGCGCCCCGCGCCGGCGAATTCGTCCGCGTTGCTCACGCCGTGGCGCGTCGTCGATGGCGGATTCCTCGCCGCGCCGCGGCCGCTCACCGGCGCACCAGCGCAACCCGGCAGCGGCGCGTATGTCAGGCTCGTGTCTCCCGCGGCAATCGCGCTGCGCGACAACGAGCTGCTGATCGTCGACGCCGGCGCGGGACGCGTCTATCGGTACGACTTGGCGATCGGCACCTTGATGCCGATCGCCGGCGCGCCGGCGTCGATCGACACGCGTGTGGCGCTCGGCGCCGACCTTTCGGCCTATGTGCTCGACGCGGCAGCGCGCCGCGTGCTGCGCTTTGCGCGCGACGGGCGGCTGCTGCAGACCTTCCGCTCCGAATCGATCGGAGCGAACCCGACCGATCTGGCGCTCGCGCCGGACGGGGTCACGCTGTACGTCGCTGACCGCACGCTCGCGCAGGTGGTCGCATTCCGGGCCGCCGGAGCGATCGCGGTGCCGATCGTGCCGCGCGCCGACGAGTCGCGCGTAGCGGGCATACGCGCATTGGCCTGCGGGCGGCGCGGCGTGTACCTGCTCGACGAGCACGCCGGCGCCGTGCTGTTGATGGCGCCGGATGGCGCGACGCTCGCCCGTTTCGGGCAGGGCCGGTTGACCGCGCCGTCCGCGCTCGCGGTCGATCGCGGCGAACGCATCTATGTCGCCGAAGCGCAACGCGGCGAACTCAAGGTGTTCTCCGGCGGCGAGCTCGCACAGACGTTCGATGCGCGCGCACTGCGCCTTCGGTCGATCGGCGCGTTGGCGAGCGATGGCGACGCCCTCGCGATCGCCGATCCGGTCGCCGGCGCGGTCGCGCTGTTTCGCGTCGCGGGCGGCACGCCATGAAGGCGATCGCGCAGCGCGTGCTTTCCGTCGCCGCGGCGCTGCTGCTGGCGGCGTGCGCGACCGAGCCGGTACGCGGCGTGCTGCACTTCGGCATGGACGACGCGCCCGAGGGCAAGCGGCTGCTGTGGCCGCAGGCGGGGGATGTTCCGCGCTACCTGTACGCGGGCACGCTGACCGGCGAGCGGAACTTCCGGCGGCCGGACAGCGCGCGGCGCGGCGCTGCATTCCTGCGCTGGCTGGTCGGGCTCGACGGCGACAGCGACAGACCGCTCGTGCTGCAGCGGCCCGCTGCGGTGACCGGAGACGACGCCGGCCGCATCTATGTCACCGACGTGAGCCGGCAGGCGGTGTTCGTGTTCGACGAGGCGGCCGGACGGCTGCTCGTGTGGGAGCGCGCCGAAGCGGCGCTGAACTTCGTCGCGCCGAGCGGAATCGCGCCGGCCGCGAACGGCGGCGTGCTGGTGGCCGACGCCGAGCTCGGTTTCGTCGCGCGGCTCGACCGCGAAGGCCGGCCGCTTGCGCCGATCGGCAAGGGCATGCTCAAGCGCCCGACCGGGGTGGCGCGCGACGCGGCGCGCGGCCGCATCTACGTCGCCGATGCGTACGCGCACGACATCAAGGTGTTCGACGAGGACGGCCGGCTGCTGCGCACGATCGGCGCGCGCGGCGAAGGCGAGGGCGAATTCAACTATCCGACTCATCTGAGCTTTGTCGGCGGGCTGCTGTACGTCACCGACGCGATGAACAGCCGCGTGCAGATCGTGCATACCGAAGGCGAGCCGCGATGGCGCCGCATCGGCGCGCGCGGGCTGTACGTCGGCAATCTGGTTCGCCCGAAGGGCGTGGCGGCCGACGGCGAAGGCAACGTCTACGTGGTCGAGTCGTACTTCGACACGCTGCTCGTGTACTCGCCCGAAGGCGAGTTCCTGATGCCGATCGGCGGCACGGGCACGGCGACGGGCCGCTTCTATCTGCCTGCGGGCGTCTGGGTCGATTCGCGCAACCGCGTGTTCGTCGCCGACATGTTCAACGGCCGCGTCGTGATCTTCCAGTACCTCGGGGACGGCGATGCGGCGCGTTAGCGGGCTCGTGATGGCGGTCGCGCTCGGCGCGGCCGGCGCAGCGCTCGCCGAGCGCGTATCGGACATCCGGAACACGAAGCACAACCTGTCGACGAGCGGACCGGGTTCCGTTCGCGCGGCCCCGGGCGGCACGACGGAAATCTGCGTCTTCTGCCACACGCCGCACGGCGCGACCGCGCAGGATGCCAGCGGCGCCGGCGTGCGCGCGCCGCTGTGGAACCGGCGGATTCCGGCCGGTTCGACGTATACGCCGTACACGTCGTCTTCGCTCGACGCGCAGTACATCGTCGAAGGGCTCGCGGCCACGCCGGGCGGAAGCTCGAAGCTGTGCCTGTCGTGTCACGACGGAACGCTCGCGATCGGCAACGTCAACGTGCTCAACGGCGCGGAGAACGCGACGATCCCGATGACGGGCACCGGCGCTGGCGGCGTGATGCCGCCGGGCGAAGGCACCACATCGGGCTTCACGCGGTTCATCGGTACCGACCTGCGCAACGACCACCCGATCTCGATCACCTACAACGCCGATCTCGCGCTGCGCGACGGCGAACTGCGCCAGCTCGACGCAAGCCAGCGCTGGCCCGCCGGCTCGGGCAGCGTGATCGGCGTGCGCGCCCCCGGCTTCAAGCCGCTGATTCCGCTGGAGCCGACGGGCGCGGGCGGCGCAGGCCAGGTGCAGTGCGCGACCTGCCACGATCCGCACATTCGCGAGACCAACGCCGCCGCAGGCAACCAGAAGTTCCTGCGGATGAACCGCTTCCAGGAATCGCCGCCGGTGGCGGGCTTGACCACCGTCGGCGACATCATCTGCCTGTCGTGCCACGACAAGAACGGCGCGTTCGGCGTGTGGGCGTTCTCCGCGCACGCGAACCCGGCCGTCGCGAACGAAACCTATCGCGCCGAAGCCGCGGCGCTGCGCGAGTTCCCGCCCGATCTGCCGGTATGGCGGGCCGCGTGCCTGAACTGCCACGACACGCACACGGTACAGGGCGCGCGCCGGCTCACGCGCGAAGGAACCGATGCGCCGCTGCCGCCGGGCAGTCCGTTCGCCGCCAAGCAGGGCGGCAACCCTGCGCTCGAACAAACCTGTTACCAGTGCCACACGACCGCCGCAAAGTCGGTGCTGAACTCGGTGGCGACGGTTCCCAACATCGAGAGCGATTTCGCGCTGCCGATCCGCATGCCGATCACGACCCCCGAGCAGGGCGGCAGCACGGACGAGGTGCACGATATCGCGACGGGTTTCAACGACGGCTTCGTCGACTGCACCGGGCCGACGAACCGCTGCGGCACCGACTTCATGGAGTCCAGGACGAAGCTCGCCCAGCGCCATGCCGAATGCACCGACTGCCACAACCCGCATCGCGTCGTGAAGTTTCGTACTTTCGCGGGCGGCGCGAGCGGGATCGCCGGCCCGCCCGATCCGGCCGGCACGCACCGGCACGACGAGACCACCGGCTATACGCATACGAACATCGCATCGGGCGTGCTGCGCGGATCGTGGGGTGTGGAGCCGATCTACGGTTCGACCTCGTTCCACGCGCTGCCGGCGAGCTATGCGGTCAAGCGCGGCGACCCCGGCGCGAGCGTCGACACCTCGATCGCCGCGCCTTACGTCACGCGCGAGTACCAGATCTGCCTCAAGTGCCACTCCGACTACGGCTACCCGGACAACAACGTTTATCCGGCAGGCAATCGCCCCGCGCTCGGCCGGCTCGGCGGTACGCCGAGCGGAGCGAACAACCTGACCGTCTACACGAACCAGGCCAAGGAGTTACAGGCGCCGCCGACCCACCGCGGTGAGGGAACGAAGCCGAATTCCGGCGCGGGCTCGAACTTCGCGACCAACAACCACCGATCGTGGCATCCGGTGCTCGATTCGACCGGACGGACTTTCGTCAGCGCCAACGCGTTCCGCCTGCCGTGGGGCAACGCGATCGGCACGCAGACGATGTACTGCAGCGACTGCCACGGCTCGAACACGCCGGAAGGCACCGGCATCCCGGTCGGCGGAGAGGACGGCAATCCGTGGGGACCACACGGCTCGACCAACAATTTTCTGCTCAAGGGTGTCTGGGGAACGAACACCGGCGCGGACAACCGCGGCGACAACGGGCCGAATCCCAACGGCGCGTGCTTCAAGTGCCACAACCCGAACACCTACGCCAACCGCAACGGCACCGGAACGACCGGCTTCTCGAACGGTGGCGAGAACCTGCACGCGCTCCACACCGACCGGGTCGGCCGCATCCGCTGCGTCTGGTGCCATGTCGCGATCCCGCACGGCTGGAAGAACAAGGCGCTGCTGGTGAACCTGAACGATGTCGGCCCGGAGGCCGGCCGCGCAGGCAACGAAGAGTGGCGGATGAACGCGAGCGCGCACGCGTACAACCAGGAGCCGTACTACCTGAACGCCAAGCTCAAGGTGCGCACCTTCGCGACGAGCGGAAACTGGGTCGACACCAACTGCGGCTCGGCCAACTCGGCGCAGACGTTCGGGACGAACGCCAACTCGACGGCGACCGGGCGCGACTGGATGAGGGCCGTATGCACGAATCCGCCGTGACGAACACGTTGCTCGCCCGCGGTGCGTCGACTCGGCTGACGGTCGCGCTGCTCGTGCTGCTCGCCGCGGGCGCGATCGCCGGCTATCTGCACGAAGCGATCGCGCCGGTCGCGCTCGCGCTGCCGCTCGGGCTGCTCGTGCTGAATCTGCTCGCCGCCGTCGCGACGAAGCCGGTGTTTCGCCGGCAGGCACCGTTGCTCGTCGCGCATCTGGCGCTTGCCGCGCTCGTGCTGCTCGCCGCGTTCGGTCGGATGACCTCGCTGCAGGGGCGTATCGAGCTGACCCAGGGAATCGCGTTCGACGGGCAGGTTCTCGACGTGGACGCGGGTCCGCTGCACCGTTCGCGCCTGGCGCAGGCGGTGTTCACGAACGAAGGCTTCACGATCGACTACGCGCCGGGGATCAAGCGCGGTCGCACGCGCAACGCCGTGCGCTGGACCGATGCGCAAGGGCGCGTGCAGCGCGCGGTGATCGGGGATCACGAACCGCTCGTGCTCGCCGGCTACCGCTTCTACACGACGCCGAACAAGGGCTACGCCCCGGTGTTCACTTGGCGCACGCGCGACGGCGACGTGCAGGGCGCCGTGCATCTGCCGGGCTATCCGGTGCACCGGCTGCGGCAGGCACGCGCATGGGCGCTGCCCGATGGAACCGCGGCGTGGGTCATGCTGAAGACGGAGGAAGAGGTCATCGCCCCCGATGCGCCGAGCGCGTTCGCGTTGCCGCGCAATCGCGACATCGTGCTGCGCATCGGCGACGAGCGCTTCGAACTCGCCCCCGGCGGCCGCATCGCGCTGCCGGGCGGAACGCTCGTCTACGAAGGGCTGCGCACCTGGATGGGCTATCGCGTTTACTACGACCCGGCGCTGCCGTGGCTGCTCGCGGCGAGCGTGCTCGCCACACTCGCGCTGGCGCTGCACTTCGCGCTGAAGTTCAGGCGCCAACCCTGGCGCGCCGCGCTGCACGCACCCGCCGAGCTGCGGAGTGCAGCCGCGACGCAGCCGCTCGCGGTGTCGCGATGAGCCTCGAGTCGTTGCTGCTGCTTCCCGCGCTCGGCTGCTATGCGATGGCCGGCGTCGCCGCGTGGGTCGAGGCCGACCGCCGCGCATCGGCTTTCGCGAGCGCGACCGCGTTGCTGTTGGCCGGCGGGCTCGCCCTGCATACGGCGTCGCTCGCCGCGCGCTGGCAGGCGGTCGGTCACGGCCCGTTCACGACGATGTACGAGATCCTGAGCAGCAACGTGTGGAGCCTCGCGCTCGTCTCGGCGCTCGTATGGGCGCGCGTGCGCGAGGTGCGCGCCGCCGCGCTGGTCGTGCTGCCCGTGATCCTGCTGCTCGCGGCCTGGCTGCTCGTCGCCGACCCCGCGCCGGGGCACTTTCCGCCGACGTACTTCACGGCGCTGCTGTACGTCCACACGCTGCTCGGCAAGATCTATCTCGGCCTGCTGCTCGCGGCTGTCGGCGTTTCAGGGCTCGTGTGGCTGCGCCGCTCGCCGCGGGGCGCTCGGCGGCTCGCGGGACTCCCCTCCGACGAGGCGCTCGATGAACTGGCGTATCGCTTCGCTGCGTTCGCGTTCGTGTTCGACTCGCTGATGCTGATCGCCGGCGCGGTCTGGGCGCAGGACGCCTGGGGCCGCTACTGGGCGTGGGACCCGCTCGAAACGTGGGCCTTCCTGAGCTGGCTCGCGCTCGCAGCGACGCTGCATGCGCGCGCTTCGCTGCGCGTATCCCCCCGCGTGCACGCGCTGCTGCTCGCGGGGGCGTTCGCGCTCGCGTTCCTGACTTTCTTCGGCGTGCCGTTCGTGTCGACGTCGCCGCACAAGGGGGCCGTGTGAAAGCGCGCAAGGATCGGCGTGCGCTGGCCGCCGCGCTGACCGTCGCGCTCGTCGCGGCGGGCGGCGCAGCCGTCCACTCCTGGCCGTCCGGCCCTTCACCGGTCGTGGCTCGCCCCGATCCGCACAGTGATGCGCAGGGCCACGCGGAGGCGGCGCGGCGCGACGAAGTCAAGCTGCGCTTCGAGCAGGCGGTGCTGATGCTGCACGCCCGGGAGTACGAGCACGCGCTCGCCGCGCTGCACCGCGTGCTCGAGCTCGCGCCGCGCATGCCCGAGGCGCACGCCAACGCCGGTTATGCGCTTCTCGGGCTGAAGCGCGCGGCCGCCGCGCGCGACTTCTTCGAAGGCGCGATCGCGCTGAATCCGATGCAGGCCAACGCGTACTACGGCCTGGCTGCGGCGCTCGACGAGCTGGGCGACCGAGGCGGCGCGATCGGCGCGATGCGCAGCTATCTTCACCTCGCGAAAAACGAGGACCCACGCCATCTCGCCAAGGCGCGTGCGGCGCTATGGGAATGGGAAGGACAGCGGGTGCCGCGGGCCGCCCCATGACCGGGACGAACCGCGGTGCCCGCGGCGGTGGCAGGTTGCTTGCTTGGCCTGGCGTGGGCTGAGGTTCCGTCAGAACCCCGGCGGGCCGAAGCGGCGGAATTCCAGGCTCCGAGAACGTGTTCTCGAATCTGGAAATCGGTCGCTGGCTGTGTCGCCCGCTTTGCGCCGGTTCGATGGCAGGGTGGGGGGGAGTGGACATGAAGGCTGCGGTGCGCTTGCAGTGGCGATCGGTGCTGGCGATGTCGCTGGTGTGCGCGTCTGTTGCCTCGCCTGCGACGGCCGACGAGGCGTCGCGAGCGCAGCTCGAAGAAGCCCGCAAGGCGACGACGGAGCTGCTGGGGCAGATCCGCGGCGAACTCGTCCGCGCGATCGACGCGAGCGGACCGCTGCGCGCGATCGTCGTCTGCAAGTACACGGTCCCCGAGATCTCGGCGTCGGTTTCGCGCAAGTACGGCGCGCGCGTCACGCGCGTGAGCCTGCGTCCGCGCAATCCTGCGCTCGGGTGGGCCGATGTCTGGGAGCAGAAAGCGCTGCTCGCGTTCGAGCAGCGCATCGCGCGGGGCGAGAAGGCCGACGGGCTCGAGGCGTTCGAGGTCGTCAACGAGCCGGCGGGGCGCTTCGTCCGCTATGCGCGCGCGCTGCCGGTCGCTCCGCTATGCATGCATTGCCACGGACCGGCCGAGCAGCTCAGCGATGCGATCCGATCGGCGCTCGCCGCCGACTACCCGCACGACCGCGCGATCGGCGCCGAGCCGGGTCAGCTGCGCGGCGCGGTCGTCTTCAAGAAGCCGTACTGAGCCATGCGATCGCGTCTGCCGGCTGCCGCGCTCGCCGCACTGACGCTCGCGGCCTGCGAAGCGCCCGCGCCGCCGGCCGCGGTGTCGCACGAGCTTCGACTCACCGGTCTCGACGGCGTTTCAAGCACGCTCGAACGCTGGCGCGGCAAGTGGCTCGTGGTCAACGTCTGGGCAAGCTGGTGCGAACCGTGCCGGCGCGAGATGGGCGCGTTGCAGCACTTGAGCGAGCGCGTCGATCCGGAACGCGCAGCGGTGATCGGCCTGACGGTCGACGACGATCTGCAGCTCGCGCGCGAGTACCTGCGGCGCGCGGGCGTGCGGTTCGACAATTTCGCCGACGGACCGCCGCCGGTGGCGCGGCCGGTGCTCGGCGTCAACGCCCTTCCCGAGACGATCGTGCTCGGTCCGGACGGGCGGGTGCGCGCGCGCGTCGTCGGTGCGCGCGACTGGACCGACGACGCGCTGATCGCGCGGCTCGGCTTGCCCGTGCGCGAAGCACTCGCGGGCGGGACGGCGCGATGAGCGCGGCGCGCGCTTCAGCTGCCGCGCAGATAGGCCGCGGCGTCCGCGTGCCCCTGCTCTGCGGCGCGGCGAATCCACTTGAGCGCCTCCTGCGGGTTCTGCACGACGCCTTTGCCGGTCAGGAACAGGATGCCGAGGCTGTACTGAGCATCCGCGTGTCCCTGGCGGGCCGCTTCGAAGTACCACTGCGCCGCCTGCCGGTCCAGGTCCACGCCGGGCGCTGCCTCGACCAGCCCGTACGCGTACATGTTGCCGAGCTGGAACTGCGCTTCGGCGACGCCCTGGCGCGCAGCGCGCTCGAACCAGCGCATCGCCTCGGCGTCGCTTTCGCGCACACCGTGCCCGTGAAAGTACATCAACCCGAGGCGGAGCTGCGCCTGCGCGTTTCCGGACTTCGCCAGCGGCTCGAGCAGCCGGAAGGCGGTCGGATAGTCCTTGCGGTTCATCGCGGCGATGCCGGCTTCGAGATCGTTGGCGCGTGCGGTGCCGGGCGCGAGCGCCATCGCGAGCAGGCAGGCCAGCGCGAACGCGCAGGCGAGTGCGAGCGCAGTGTGCGCGCGGGCGGCGGGGACGCGATTCATCGGCGGACTCCGGCTTGGTGTGGGCGTGCGGGTGCTCAAGCAAGCCGCGTTCCCGTCGTGCGGAAGGTGTGCCCATGGATGCCCCCGGAGCGCTGACCGCGGCCGAATCCGGAATGCCGCGGCGGCGGCGCCCCGCGCGCCTGCACTGGCCGCGCACGCTGCGCGGCAAGGGCCTGCTCGCGCTCGGCGCTGCGCTCGTCTACCTGGTCGCAGTGGCTTTGCATGTCTCGCAGCAGCGCGACGAACTGAACCGCAAGGTCGGCGAACTGCAGGTACTGCATCGCTACGAGCGGGCGCTGGCGCGCGCCGAAGTGGCGGTCTACAACGCGGGACTCGAAGTGCAGGAGGCCGCGTTCGGACCGATCGACGGCGGCACCCCGGTTTCGCGCGCCATCGCGCTGGCGATCGAGTCGGCCACGCGTTCGCTCGACGCGCTCGAGGAGCACGAAACCGGGTCGGTGCGGCGCGTTCGCGCCGTCGAGCGCGCGTTCCAGGCGCTGCGCGCCGCGCCGCTGCGCGCGAACTGGCTCGAGCTGCGCGAGGCGCTGCGCAGGGTCCAGGAGGATCTGACGATCCAGCGCGACCGAACGGCGCACGAGCGCGAGGCGCTGACCGATCGCTATCAGCAGGTCTTCCGCGAGCTGACGCTCCAAATGTACGGGCTCGTGCTCGCCGGCTTTCTCGTTTTCGGCGCAGGCGTCGTTGCGTTCTTCGCGCACCTGACCCGCGATCTCGTGCGCCTGCAGCAGCGCGCGGCCGAAATCGTCCGCGGCGAGCGCCTGCCCCCGCTGCCTGTCGAGCGCGACGACGAGCTGGGCCAGCTTACGCATGCGGTCAACCGGATGGCCGAGGACCTCGATGCGCGCGCACGGCAGCTCGAGCTCGAGGATCAGCGGCGCGCGCACCAGGAGAAGATGGCCAGCCTCGGCGCGCTCGCCGCGGGTGTGGCGCACGAGATCAACAACCCGCTCGCGACGATCGCCGGTATCGCGCAGCAACTCACGGCGCTCGACGCGCCGTTGCCGGTCGCGGTGGCGGACGCGCACGGCAGGCAGTTGCTCGTCGAGACGCAGCGCGTGGCGGGCGTCACGCGGCGGATCGCCGATCTGGCCGCGCCGCGCCCCGCCGACCTGCCGTGGCTGGATCTGAACGCGATGCTGCAGCCGCTGCTGCACTTCGTGCGCTACGACCGACGCTACCGCCGCGTCGAGTTCGTCGAAAACCTGGCGCCGGCGTTGCCGGCCGTACGCGCGTTGGGCGACCCGGTCGAGCTGGTGCTGATGCGGTTGCTCGCGGCGATTGCCGACGCGGTCGCGGCACGCGATGCGCGCGGCGCTCGCGTGCTGGTCGCCACGCGCGCGGTCGCCGACGGCGTCGAGCTCGAGATCGCCGACGACAGCGCCGCTGCCTCCGCCGCGCCGGCTGCGGTGCGCTCGTCCGACGAGCGGGCGCTCGACGTCTGCGCCGCGATCGTCGAGCCGCTCGGTGGCAGACTGCGCATCGAGCGCGATGGCGCGCGGCTGCGGCGGATCGCGCTCGTGCTGCCGGCCGAACCTTTCAATCCAGCGGAAACCACGCCATGACGCCAATGAACGTGCTCGTCGTCGACGATGAACCGGCGATCCGTCAGGTGCTGTCCGCGGCGATCGGGAAAGCGGGCCACCACGTGGCCACCGCCGCGTCGGCCGCCGAGGCGCTCGCACGGCTCGGCAAGGGCGACATCGACGTCGTCGTTTCCGATATCTTCATGCCGGTCACCGACGGCATCGAGTTGCTGAAGCTCGCGCGCGCACAGGGCTTCGACGCGACCTTCATCATGGTCACCGCGTTCGCGTCGGTCGACTCGGCGATCGAGGCGATCAAGGCCGGCGCGCACGACTACATCACCAAGCCGGTCCGCAACGAGGAGATCCTGCACCGCCTCGAGCAGATCGGCGCGTTGCGCGGCCTGCGCGACGAGAATCGCGCGCTGCGCGACCTGGTGCTCGGCGGCGGCGGACGGCGATACCGTTTCACGTCGCCCGCGATGCAGACGGTCGAGCACCTCGTCAAGCGCGTGGCGCCGACCACGAGCACGGTGCTGATCGTCGGCGAAAGCGGCACCGGCAAAGGGGTCGCGGCACGCGAGGTGCACGAGCTGTCGGCGCGGCGCGACGGCCCGTTCATCCCTGTCAACTGCAGCGCTATTCCCGAGACGCTGCTCGAAAGCGAATTCTTCGGCCACACCAAGGGCGCGTTCACCAGCGCCGACCGCGCGCGCAAAGGGCTGTTCCTGCAGGCGCACGGGGGAACGATCTTCCTCGACGAGATCGGCGAACTGCCGCTGGCGATGCAGACCAAGCTGTTGCACGTGATCGAGGCCAAGCAGATCCGTCCGCTGGGCTCCGAGCAGGTCTACAAGGTCGATGTGCGCATCGTCGCGGCGACCAACCGCGATCTGCCGGCGATGGTGCGCGAGGGACGGTTCCGCGAGGACCTGTACTTCAGGCTGTCCGTGTTCCAGATCGCGATGCCGCCGCTGCGCGAACGGCGCGACGACATCCCCGGCCTGATCCGATTCATCCTCGCGCAGCAAGGCTCCTCCGGCGGGCCGTTGGCGATCGACCCCGAGGCCGAGGACCTGCTGCTGCACTTCGATTGGCCCGGCAACGTCCGGCAGCTCGAGAACGTGCTGCACCGTGCGGCAATACTCGCCGACGGCGGACGCATCCGCGTCGGCGACCTTCCGCCCGAGGTCTCGCGGATGGTTGCCGCGCAGGGACGCCGCGAAGCCGCCGCCGGCGGGACGACGTTGCGCGAACGGGTGCGTGCGTTCGAGCTCAAACTGATCCTGCAGGCGATCGAGGAAGCCAACGGCGACCGTCGGCTCGCGGCGCAGCGGCTCGGCATCGGGCTGTCGAGCCTGTATCGCAAGCTCGAGGAGTATCCGGCCGAGGCCGTGACGCGCTGAGCGCCGGGACCGCGAGCTGGCACGGAATTCGCTCGTTCGTGGCCAGTGAAGTTTGCGACAGGGGATCGGCGTGCGCAGGGCTCGGCTGGCGGTGATAGGTGGCGCTTTCGCGATCGGTCTGCTCGCATTCGCGGAACAGGCGGTCGCCACGGCGGACGCCGACTTTCGCGCCGGACGGCTCGCGTACGAGCGCGGCGACGTCGCCGCTGCGATGGTCGCGTTGCGCCGGGCCGCCGCCGAGCGTTACGCGCCCGCGCAGTACCTGCTCGGCTTCCTTCTGGAAAACGCCGGCCTGGTCGACGAGGCGGCCGGGCACTACCGCAGCGCGGCTGAGCAGGACCACGTCGAAGCGCTCGCGGCATACGCCGGACTGCTCGCCGCCGGCCGAGGCGTGCCGAAGGATGCGCGTGCCGCGTTCGATCTGTATTCACGCGCAGCCGAGCGTGGCCATGCGATGTCGATCCGGATCGTCGCGGACGCCTACCTGAAAGGTGAGTTCGGCGCGAGGGCACGCGACGATGCGCGCGCGCTACCCGCGCTTCGCCGCGCGGCCGAACTCGATCACCTCGCCGCGATCGACGCGCTCGCGACGGCTTACCAGCGCGGCGACTACGGTGCCGCGCCGGATGCGGCCGAGGCCGCGCGCTGGCAGGCGCGTGCCGCGGAGCTGCGCAAACGCCGGACGACGGGAGCTGCGAACAAATGAAGCTCGGGCGCGACCTGGCGTCGTTCGCGCTCGCCGCGCTCTGCGCGGCGTCATGGGCGCCGCTGGACGCACGCGGCGCGGATGTCTTCCGCGGCGGCGAACTCTACCGACGCCACTGCGCGCAATGCCACGGCGACGACGGCAGGCCGGTGATGCCCACAGCCCCGGACTTCACGCGGCGCGAACGCCTGCTGCAGCCCGATCCCGTGCTGCTGCAGACCGTTCGCGCGGGCAAGGGCGCGATGCCCGGGTACCAGGGACTGTTGCGCGATCGCGACCTGCTGGACGTGATCGCCTTTTTGCGGACACTGCAATGACGAAGCGGATCCGGTTGACCGTCGCGGCCGTCGCTCTGTGGCTGCTCGGCGCCGCCGCCGCGGCGCAGCCGCGCGCAACGCTCGCGGTGCGCGATGTGTTCGAGGTGGGCGCCAACGTCTACGTGCGCGCGCTGACGATCGAACCGGCGCGCGGCGCGCTGTGGGTCGGCACCTCGGCGGGCGTGCATGAAGTCGACGTCGCGACCGGACGCTTGCGCAACACGTTCACGCGCAAGCAGGGGCTTGCGAACGAGTACGTCTTCGCGGTCGGCATCGACCGCGCGGGCTACAAGTGGTTCGGCACCAACGCGGGCGGCGCGTCGCGCTACAGGGACGGAAAGTGGAAGACCTACTTTCCGATGCACGGGCTTGCCGACTACTGGATCTACGCGTTCGCGAGCCAGCGCGACGGCTCGCTCTGGATCGGTACCTGGGCAGGGGCCAACCGGTTCGACTTGAAGTCGGGCAAGTTCACGACGTACGTGAAAGAGCTGGTCAACGAATGGGTCTACGGCATCGCGGTCGACGCCTCGGATCGCGTGTGGTTCGGCACCGAGGGCGGGGTGTCGATGTACGACGGCAAGGCGTGGAAGTCGTGGACGCACGCCGACGGACTCGGCGCGCCGAACGACGAGAACCTGCCGTTCAGCGCCAACACGGGGCTGGGCACGCGGACGCGGCACGACCTGTCGGTCGGCACCGAAGGCAAGGCGACCTACAACCCCAATTACGTGTTCGCCGTGCTGGCTGCGCGCGATGGCGCGATCTGGGCCGGCACCTGGGGCGGCGGCGCGGCGCGCTTCGACGGCAGGCAGTGGCGCAACTACGTGGCGCGCGACGGGCTCGCCGGCAACATCGTCTACGCGCTCGCCGAGGACCGCGACGGCGCACTGTGGTTCGGAACGAACAAGGGCGTGTCGCGCTTCGACGGCAGGACGTGGACCAGTTTCGGTGTCAAGGACGGACTGCTCGACAACCACGTCTACGCGCTCGCGGCGGCGCCGAACGGCGACGTGTGGGCGGGCACGCGCAAAGGCGTCGTCCGGATCGGCCGCTGAAGCGCAGGGCAAGGGGGAAACCGTGCAGTTCAATCCGAAGATCGCCGCAGTGGCGGCGGCAGCACTCGCGATGGCGCTGGCCGGCGCGTTCTTCGCCGGCCGGCAGTGGACAGCCGTGGCGGAGAACACGCCGCGCAAGGCGCTGCCGCCGAATCATCCTGCGACGGCTGCCGAGCCGCAGCGCGAGGGAAAGCTCGCCGTCGACCCGACGCAGAAGTTCACGCACTTCCGCGTCGGCAACAAGAACGTCAAGCGCATCTTCGCCGACGGCGACGTGGTCTGGGTCGGCACGTCGGGCGGAGCGATCCGTTACGACACGCGTACCGACGAGTACAAGCTGTACGACGTGAAGAGCGGGCTGCTGTCGAACGGTATCTTCTACGTCGGCAAATTGCGCGACCGTGTGGCGCTCGGCACGTATGGCGGCGGGCTGTCGCTGCTCGACGCCAGGAGCCAGACCTGGGAGACCTACAACATCCCGGAGGGGCTGGGCGATGCCTTCGTGTACGACGTGCTCGAGGCGCGCAACGGTGACGTGTGGATCGCCACGTGGTCGGGGGTGAACCGCGTGCGCGGCGGCAAACTCAAGGATCGTTCGCAGTGGGATCTGTATACGGTCGAGAACACCAAAGGGGGACTGCCGAACGACTGGGTTTACGGGCTGGCGGAGGGCAGGAACGGCGACATCTGGCTCGCCACCGAAGGCGGGCTCGCGCTGTACCGGCAGGGCCGCTGGGAGAACTGGAACCACGCCAAAGGGCTCGGCGCGCCATACGAGCTGGTCAAGAACCAGATCGAATTCAAGAACGATCCGTCGAAGGTCTCGCAGCATCACGCCAAGCAGAAAGAAGAGATGGGGCTGTCCGGCGTGGACGTCGCGTACAACCCGAACTATGTCGTTGCGCTCGCCGTCGACGCGGGCGGCGTCGTGTGGGCGGGCACCTGGGGTGGCGGGCTGTCGCGGTTCGACGGGCGCGAGTGGAAGCGCTACACGGTGGCCGATGGACTGCCCGGCAATCATGTATTCATGCTTCACATTGACAAAGCCGGACAGCTATGGATCGGCACGAACAACGGCCTGGCGCGCATGACCGCGGACGGCCGGTTCAAGGTGATGACCACACAAGATGGCCTGTTCAACAACGCGGTCTTTTCGATGGCCACGGGTGCCGATGGCACGATGTGGGTCGGCAGCTTCGGCGGGGTGGCCAAGATCCGTGCGGCGCAGAACTGATGCGCCGCTGCAGCACCGCCGTGGCTTGCGTGGAATAGCCGGCAGCCGCCGGCTGTTGATCCGGAGCGGAGCAGTTGGCCGTCTTGCGCGGTCGCCGCGAGCGTCCTGACGCGCAAGCGGCCGCGCACACTGTGGAATGCCATGGCCGCCCGATCGGACCCGTTCGAAGCACTCGACGAATCGGGCGCCGCCCGACTCCTCGAACGGCTCGTCGCGATCGCCGACGACGCCGTGATCGTCGCGGACGAGACGCAGCGGATCGTGCTGTTCAATGCGGGAGCCGAGCGCATCTTCGGCTACCGCGCGACGCAAATGCTGGGTGCGCCGCTCGAGCGCCTGCTGCCGCCGGCGGCGCGCGCGTCCCACACCGGACACCTGCGCGAGTTCGCCGCGGATCGACGCGCCGCGCGCCGCATGGGTGAGCGCGGCGAAATTCACGGACTGCGCGCCGACGGTTCGCAGTTCGCGGCCGAAGCCTCGATTTCGCACGTCGAGATCGGCGGCCGGACGTACTTCACCGCCATCGTGCGCGACGTGAGCGAACGCAAGCGCGCGGAGGCCGCGCTGCGCGCGAGCGAACTGCGCTTCCGCGCGCTTGCCGAAAGCTCGCCGGTCGGCATCTTCGAGACGGACGCCAACGGCGGAGTCACGTACGTGAACGAGACCTGGTGCCTGCTGGCGGGCATGCACGCGCGCGAAGCGCTGGGGGAAGGATGGCTTCGCGCGCTTCATCCGGAGGACCGCGCGCGTGTCCTCGAAGTTTGGCGCAGCGCGTTACCGGCGGGCGCACCGCTGCAAGCGCAGTTCCGCTTCGCGCGTTCCGACGGCGAGGAAGCCTTCGTCATCTGCAGCGCCGCGCCCAAGCGCGGCGAAGGCGGCGTGCTCGGCTACGTCGGGACGGTCACCGACATCACCGAGAACCGCCGGCAGGCGGTCGCGCTCGAACGGGCGAAGGCCGAAGCCGAGGCCGCCGCGCGCGCCAAGAGCCTGTTCCTCGCGAACATCAGCCACGAGATCCGCACGCCGCTGAATGCGGTGATCGGCATGACCACGCTGCTGCTCGACACGCCGATGAGCGACGAGCAGCGCGACTTCGCACAGACCATCCGCGCCAGCGGCGAGGCGCTGCTGACAATCATCGACGACATTCTCGACTTCTCGAAGGCCGAAGCCGGTCGGCTCGAGATCGAAAGCGAGGCGTTCGATCTGCGCCGCTGCGTCGAGGAAGGGCTCGATCTGGTGACGCCGCGCGCGAGCGAGAAGCAGCTGAACCTCGCGTACCTGATCGAGGAGGGAACGCCGGAGTCGCTGATCGGCGATGCCGCGCGCGTGCGGCAGATCCTCGTGAATCTGCTGTCGAACGCGGTCAAGTTCACGCACCAGGGCGAAGTGCTGGTGACGGTCGACGCCGCGCCGATCGGAGGCGGACGACATCGCGTGCACTTCGCGGTCAAGGACACCGGCATCGGCATTCCCGCCGAGTTCGTACCGCGGCTGTTCCAGTCGTTCACGCAGGCCGACGCGACGACGACGCGCCGTTACGGTGGAACGGGTCTGGGGCTGGCGATCAGCAAGCGGCTCGCCGAACTGATGGGCGGGGGAATCTGGGTCGAAAGCGAGCCGGGTCGCGGCTCGGTGTTTCACGTGACGATCGAGGCGCCGGCAGGACCGCCGCTCGATCACGTGTATCTGCGCGGCAATCCGGAGGCGCTCGCGGGCAAGCGCGTGCTGATCGTCGACGACAACGTGACGAATCGCCGCATCGTGCTGAAGCAGACGCTGGCCTGGGGCATGGTCCCGATCGCGGTGCCTTCGGCGCTCGAAGCGATCGACCTGATCCGCCACGGCGATCCTTTCGATGTGGCCGTGCTGGACATGAGCATGCCCGACATGGACGGCCTGGACCTTGCGGCCGAGATCCGGCGACATCGCGACGCGGCCCAACTGCCGATCGTGATGCTGACTTCGGTCGGACAGCGCGTGAACCTGGCGAGCGCGCCGGTGCCCGACTTCGCCGCGTATCTGAGCAAGCCGCTGAAGGCGGTGCAGTTGTACAACGCGTTCCTCGCCGCACTCGGACAACGCGGCGAACGTGCGCCGGCCGGCCAGGCACCGCGATCGACGGAGCGACTGGGCGAACGCGTGCCGCTTCGCATCCTGGTGGCCGAGGACAACGCGATCAACCAGAAGGTCGCCCTGCGCATCCTCGCGCGGCTGGGCTACCGCGCGGATCTCGCGGCCAACGGACTCGAAGTCATCGACGCGGTCGAGCGGCAGCGCTACGACGTCGTGCTGATGGACATCCAGATGCCCGAGATGGACGGGCTCGAGGCGGCACGCTGGATCGTGCAGCACTGCGCCCCGCACGAGCGGCCGCTGTTGATCGCGATGACGGCCCACGCGATGGGCGGCGATCGCGAAGCGTATCTCGCGGCCGGCATGGACGCCTATATCGCCAAGCCGGTCGACCTGCCCGAACTGGCTGCGGCACTGTTACGGGCTCGGCCGCGCAGCGTGGCACCTGCCGGCGCGCCCGGCTCCGAGGTCGACGACGCACCGGTCGACCGTGCGCGGCTGGAGCATCTGCGTTCGATGCAGGACGCACAGCAGCCGCATCTCGTGCGCGAACTGATCGACATGTTCCTGACCGATGCGCCGGGCCACCTCGAGGCGATGGCCGAGGCGGCAGCGGCTTCCGATCACGAGCGACTGCGCACCGATGCGCATCGCTTCCTGTCGTTGACCCAGAACATCGGCGCGCGCCGCATGTCGCGGCTGTCGCAGCAGCTCGAGCTGTGCGCACGGGCGCGCTCCGCAGCGCGCGCGCTCGCGCTCGTCGGCCAGTTGCGCGACGAGTTCGAGCGCGTGCGCGGCGCACTGCTGGCCGAACGGGCGCGTCTCTGACCGCACCCGACGCACCGGTGCGGCCGCGCCGGGCGCTCGTCGGGTGTTCAACCGCGGCGCGTCCGCTTCGGGCCTGCGCGGCGTGACCGTGCGCGGGTCAGATCGAAGTGTTCATGTCAAGCGGCGCAGTCCCCCGCTTGTCGGCCGAGTCTCTTGCCGAAAGGCAGCGCCGACCGTTTGCGCGCTGATATAGACTCGCGCAAATATGTGATGGAAGGGCTTGTCCTTCGCTTCTAAGCCCTTGATCCAACAACGCCAGGAGGAGTCGCTCATGCGATCGACTGCGGCACGGTTCGTTGCTTTGCGTTGGGTCCGTTTTCTCTTCGCTGTGTCCGCGTCGGCGTGGCTGGTCGCCTGCGGTACCAGCCCGTATCCGCCCGCGCCGGTGTCTGCGGCCACGCCGCAGTACCGTTATCTCATCGGCCCGCTCGATACGGTCAACATCATCGTCTGGCGCAACCCCGAGCTTTCGCTCGCGGTTCCGGTGCGCCCCGACGGCCGCATTTCGACGCCGCTGGTCGAGGATCTGATGGCGCTGGGCCGCAATCCGACCGATCTGGCCCGCGACATCGAAAAGGCGCTCGCCAAGTACATTCGCGATCCGGTCGTCACGGTCGTCGTCACCGCGTTCCAGGGGCCGTCGAGCGAGCAGATCCGCATCATCGGCGAAGCCACGCGCCCGCAGGCGATCCCGTACCGCCAGAACATGACGCTGCTGGACGTGATGATCCAGGTCGGCGGGCTCACGGACTTCGCCGACGGCAACAACGCGGTGCTGGTGCGCGGCAAGGAGGGCGGCAAGCAGTACAGCGTGCGCTTGAAGGATCTCGTCAGGCGCGGCGACATCTCGGCCAACGTCGACGTGAAACCCGGCGACGTGCTGATCATCCCGCAGAGCTGGTTCTGAGGCGGAGAGCCGAATTCGCGCGGAGGCAGCGCGTGGCCGCATCAAACATGGACGAAGTTCTGCAGCAAGCGGTCGCGATCCTGCGCGCGACTTGGCGTCGGCGTTGGATCGGCGTGGCGGTGGCGTGGGCGGTGGCCGTGATCGGCGCCGTCGTCGTCGCGCGCATTCCGGATCGCTACGAGGCGAGCGCGCGGATCTACGTCGACACGCAAAGCGTGCTCAAACCGCTGATGAGCGGGCTCGCGGTCGAGCCGGACGTCAATCAGCAGATCAGCATGCTCGCGCGCACGATGATCACGCGGCCAAACGTCGAGAAGCTCGCACGGATGTCGGACCTCGATCATCTCGCGCTGACACCGGGCGACCGCGAACGGCTGATCGACGGGCTGATGAAGTCGATCCAGCTCACCGGCGGCGGGCGCGAGAATCTGTACAACGTGACGTATCGCGACACCAAGCCGGAGCGCGCGAAGCTCGTCGTGCACAACCTCGTGTCGCTGTTCGTCGAGTCCGGGCTCGGCGACAAGCGGCGCGATACGGAAGGCGCGCGCAAGTTCATCGACGAGCAGATCAAGATTCACGAGGCGCGGCTCGAAGAGGCCGAGAGCCGGGTCAAGGACTTCAAGCTGCGGCATCTGGGCCTGGTCGGCGGCAACGGGGCGGACTACTTCGCCCGAATCGCTGCGCTGACCGAAGAGCTGAACAAGCTGCGGACGGAGCTGCGGGTCGCTGAGCAGTCGCGCGAGGCCTTGCGACGCGGACTCGCGGAAGAGGAGCCCAATCTTCTCGAGGAGGCGGTGGGCGCAGTTAGCGTCGCTACGCCCGAAATCGATGCGCGGGTCGACGCGCTGCGCCGCCAGCTCGACGAGCTGCTGCGGCGCTACACCGACGAGCATCCGGACGTTGCGGCGACGCGCCGGCTGATCGCCTCGCTGGAGGAGCAGAAGCGGCAGCAGCTCGAGGCGCGTCGGCGGGCAGCGGCGTCCGCGCAGGCCAAAGCACCCGCGGCGACGAACCCCGTGTTCCAACGGATCAAGATCGCGATGGCCGAGTCGGAGTCGAACGTCGCCGCGCTGCGCGCGCGCGTCGGGGAGACCCAGGCGCGGCTCACCGAGCTGCGCGCGGCCGCGGGACGCATCCCGCAGATCGAAGCCGAGATGGCGCAGCTGAACCGCGACTACGAGGTCATCAAGCGCAACTACGACGCGCTCGTGGCACGCCGCGAACAAGCGGCGATGTCGGAAGACGTCGACGCCAACGCAAAGCTGGCTGAGTTCCGCGTGATCGATCCGCCGCGGGTCGCGCCGACACCTGTGTTCCCGCATCGGCTTGCCCTGATCCCGGTCGTTCTGCTCGCCGCCATCGCGGCGGGTCTTTTTGCCGCGTTCGTCGTGGCGCAGATTTCTCCAACGTTCGACAGCGTCCGCGCATTGCGAGAGGTGACACAGCGTCCGGTGCTCGGCAGCGTGTCGATGGTGGTGAGCGCGCCGATCCAGCGCCGCGCGCGGCTGATGAACGCCGCGTTCGCGGGGTCGGTCGGCGGGCTGATCCTGATCTACGCTGCTTGGATCGTTTGGCTTTCGCTGGCGATGCGCACTGCCTGAGGGGCCAGCGTGAGCATCATTGAACAAGCGGCCAAGCGTCTGGAGGAACTGCGCCGCAGCGGTGTAGACCTGACGGCGCGCGACGCTTCGCGTCAAGCGGAGGCGACCGGCGGGTCTGCGCAGACGGCGATCCCAGAGCTTATGCGGCGCGCGGGCGACGTCGCGGTCGGCGTTGCGCGCGGCGTCGACGCACAGCCTGTGCAGCGGCCGTTCGGCCAGCGCTCGCAGCAGGTGCGGATCGATATCGCACGGCTCGCGGCCGACGGATACGTGACGCCCGACGCGCCGCGCTCGCAGCTCGCCGACGAATTTCGCGTGATCAAGCGGCCGTTGCTCACGAACGTGCACGGCAAGTCGGCCGCGCCGGTCGCACGCGCGAATTTGATCATGGTGACGAGCTCGGTGCCCGGCGAAGGCAAGACCTTCGTCGCGATCAATCTGGCCCTGAGCATCGCCATGGAAGTGGACAACACCGTGCTGCTGGTCGACGCCGACGTCTCGCGGCCATCGATGCTCGAGCGCCTCGGTCTGCCGCCTTCAAAGGGCCTGCTGGATGTGCTGACCGACGTCTCGATCGAGCTGCCCGACGTGCTGCTTCGGACCAATGTCGAGCGGTTGTCGTTGCTGCCGGCCGGTACCGCGCACGGGCGCGCCACCGAACTGCTGGCCAGCGACGCCATGAGCCGGCTCGTCGATGAACTCGCGACGCGTTATCCGGATCGCATCCTGATCTTCGATGCGCCACCATTGCTGCCGTCGACCGAGTCGCGCGTCCTCGCGACGCACATGGGTCAGGTCATGCTCGTCGTCGAGGCCGAGCGCACGCCGCAGGCGAGCGTCACGCAGGCGCTGACCACGATCGAGGCGTGTCCCGTCGTGCTGACCGTGTTGAACAAGGTCCCCCACTCCCGGCTCGGCGCCTACTACGGCTACTACGGCCAGTACGGTTACTGAGTGAAAGGCGCGCCGGTGAGCCGTCTCGATTTCATCGCTGTCGGGGCGTCGTCCGCGATCCGCGGACGCGCGCTCAGGTGCAAGTTGGCCGCCGTCGCGCTGGCGTTGTCCGGCGTAGCGCATGCCGAGCGATGGACAATCGACGCGAGCGTGACCACCGAGGTCAGCGCCACCGACAACAGCGGGTTTGCCACACGCACCGGGCGCCAGAGCGATGTGCTGATCGAGCTGACGCCGCGCATCGCCATGCGCGGCGAAGGCGCACGGCTGACGGTCGGCGGCGCGATCGCCTTGGGCGGTGTTCACTACGTGGAAGGCACGCAGGACAGCCGTTTGCTGCCCACGGCGGACCTGCTGGCGAGGCTGGAAGCCGTTGAACGTCGACTGTTCCTGGAGGCCGCGGCGGTGGTCACGCAGACGCGCGAGAATCCGTTCGCGCCGCGCCCCGAAGGCGCATCGACGTTCAACCGGCTCGAGAGCCGTCAGGGGCGGTTCAGCCCCTACGTGCAGGGCAACTTCGGTTCCGACATTCGTTACCGCGCCCGCAGCGACAACACGTGGACGACGACGAGCGGCGCAACGGCCGCCGAGGGCGACGGCTATGTGGGGCGACACGTCGTCGAGCTGGACCGTTCGCCGCAGCCGTTCGGATGGGGCGTCCAGGTCGAGCGCATCGACAGCCGCTTCGACGATGCCACGCAGCCCAAACTCACGCAGGATCTCGCGCGCGTCCGGCTCGAGTACGGGCTGACGTCTCAGTTCGCTCTTGGCGTCCGCGCTGGGTACGAGCAGAACAACTTCGTGCTGGACGGCCGCGGCGACGGTGCGATCTACGGCATCAACGTGACGTGGCGCCCAACCGAACGGACGGACCTCACTGGCTTCTGGGAGGACCGTTTCTTCGGGTCGGGGTGGCGGCTGTCGTTCTCGCATCGGATGCCGCGTCTGGCATGGAATGCGCTGCTGTCGCGCGACCTGGGCAGCGCGCCGCAGTCGCTGTTCACGCTGCCGGCGACGGACAACGTCGCCGGTCTGCTCGATGCCGCGTTCACGACGCGCTTTCCGGATCCGGTCGAGCGCGCCCGCGTCGTTCAGGATCTGATCGCCCGCCAGGGGCTGCCGTCGACGCTCGGCGCACCGCTCGCCATCTACGCGCAGCGAATCAGTCTGATCAATTCGCGCTCGGCGTCGGTGGTACTGCTCGGCGTGCGCAATTCGCTCGGGCTTACGGGGTTTTATCAGCGCACCGAGGATCTGAGCGACACGATCTTCGCCGGGATCGGGACGGCGCTTGCCAACAATACGCAGCGCGGCGTGACCATGACCCTGAGCCATCAACTGAGCACGCTCACGTCGCTGAACGCGACAACCGGATGGACGCGCACCCGCGCTTTGGGCCAAGCCGATCCCGACCGGTCCGACCAGTACGCGCTGCGCGTTCAGGCGTTGCGCCAGATGGCGCCGCGGACGTACGCCTTCGTCGGCGCGCGCTACCAGGTCTTCAACTCGAACCGGCTCGACGACGCGCGCGAGACCGCCGTCTTCGCCGGACTGACGCATCGCTTTTGAGGCCACGCCCATGAGTGAAAGACTGCGCGCTAGGCCACACGGGCTTCGTCCCTCCCGCTCGACGGCAGACGGGATGCTGGCGCGGCAGGCGGCCGGCGCCCAACGGCGGACCGATCGGTAGGCAGAACGATGTACGAATCCTTCTACGGACTCACCGGCAAGCCCTTCCAGCTCAATCCCGACCCGTCCTTTTTCTTCGGCAGCAAGGGGCACAGCAGCGCGTACTCGTACCTGAAGTACGGCGTGTTCCAGGGCGAGGGGTTCATTGTCGTCACCGGAGAGATCGGGGCAGGCAAGACCACGCTCGTTCGGACGCTGCTCGAAGAGCTCGATCCGCGCAAGGTCGTGGCGGTGCAGCTCGTCAGCACGCAGCTCGAAGCCGACGACCTGCTACGCTCGGTGGCCACCGCTTTCGGGCTGCCGGTCAGGGGGACGGACAAAGCGCAACTGCTCGCGACGATCGAGGCGTTCCTGACGTCGCTGGTCACCGAGCACAAGCGCGCGTTGCTGGTCGTCGACGAGGCGCAGAACCTGTCGCCGCGCGCGATGGAAGAGCTGCGCATGCTGTCGAACTTCCAGCTGGGCCACCGCGCGCTGCTGCAAAGCTTCCTGGTCGGCCAACCCGAGCTGCGCGAGCTGCTGCGCGGGCCTTCGATGCAGCAGTTGCGCCAGCGCGTGATCGCGTCGTACCACCTCGGTCCGATGGACGAGGAGGAAACGCGCGGCTACATCGAACACCGATTGCACCGTGTCGGTTGGAAGGACGACCCGAGGTTCGACCCGGCCGTGTTCGCCTCGATCTACAGCGCGACGGGTGGCATCCCGCGCAAGATCAATCTGCTGTGCAATCGGTTGCTGCTGGCGACCTATCTCGCCGAGAAGCATGCGATCGACCAGGCCGACGTCGACGCGGTGATCGGAGAGATCCGCGCCGAAGGTGGCGTGGATACGCCGGTTCAGCCGCAGGCGGCGGCCATGCCGGAGGAGGCTGTTCGCACGGACAACGTCGTGCGCTCGTTCGCGTTTTCTTCGATCGCCGCGCGGCTCGACCGACTGGAGAAGACCGTCAACGCGATGCACGAGCTGCTTCGGTCGATGGCCGGTTCGCCCGATCGCCGGCCAAAGACCGGCGGCAAGCCGGGGAGAGGCGTGTGAAGAGCGCCGACCATCGCATCGGTCCCGTGCTGTGCGTCGTCGGCGCGCGACCGAACTACATGAAGATGGCGCCGCTGTTGCGCGCGTTCGCTGCGCAGCCGGGAATGCCGCCGGCGCTGCTCGTCCATACCGGCCAGCACTACGACTTCGCGCTGAACGACAAGCTCTTCGTCGATCTCGAGCTGCCGGCGCCGGACGTCAATCTGGAGGTCGGTTCGGGTTCGCACGCGGTGCAGACCGCGGAGGTGATGAAACGCTTCGAGCCGGTCGTCGACGCGCAGCAACCGTCGTGCGTCGTCGTCGTCGGCGACGTCAACTCCACGCTCGCGTGCAGTCTGGTCGCTGCGAAAAAGCTCGTTCCCGTCGTGCATGTCGAAGCGGGGCTGCGCAGCTTCGACCGCACGATGCCGGAGGAAATCAATCGCGTCCTGACGGACCAGATCTCGGATCTGCTGTACACGACCGAGCGCGACGCGCACGACAACCTGGCGCGGGAAGGCATCGCCGCCGAGCGCGTCGTGTTCGTCGGCAACCTGATGATCGACTCGCTGCAGGCGGCGCTGCCGAAGGCCGTGGCGCCGGAGGAGACCGTACGCCGCGAAGGCGGCGATCCTGGCCTCCTGCGCCATCCGAAGGGTTTCGGTGTGGTCACGCTGCACCGGCCGTCGAATGTGGACGACCCGGCCACACTGCGAGAGGTGCTCGGCATTCTGGGCGAGGTGGCGCAACGGCTGCCGCTCGTATGGCCGATCCATCCGCGCACGCGCGCCAACGTCGAGCGCGCGGGACTGGCGAGTCTGCTGGCCAATCCGCGCCTGATCTGCCTGCCGCCGCAGGGTTACCTCGAAATGGTCGGGCTGATGAGTCGCGCCACGCTCGCGCTGACCGACTCCGGCGGCGTGCAGGAGGAGACGACCGCGCTCGGCGTGCCGTGCCTGACGATGCGCGCCAACACGGAGCGGCCGATCACGATCGAGCAGGGCACCAATACGCTGGTCGGTCGCGACCGGGCGAAGATCCTCGCCTGTGTGGAGGAGATCCTCTCCGGCGGCGGCAAGCGCGGGCGCGTGCCGGAGTATTGGGACGGACGCACCGCGGGCCGCATCGCAATGCATCTCGGCGCCTGGTTGCAGCGGCGCGCGGGGGTGACCGGATGAACGCACCGGAAAGACCGGTCGGCATCGTCAACGCGCTGACGATCGACGTCGAGGACTACTTCCAGGTGTGGGCGCTGTCGCCGCACATCGCGCGCTCGCGCTGGGACGAGATGCCGTGCCGGATCGAGCGCAACGTCGAACGCTTGCTGCAGTTGTTGGAGGAACACGACGCGCGGGCGACGTTTTTCACGCTCGGCTGGATCGCCGAGCGCTACCCAGGCGTCGTGCGCAGCATCGTCGCGGCGGGACACGAACTGGCCAGCCACGGCTACTCGCACTTGCGCGCCAACGAGCAGACGCCTGCGGAGTTCGCCGCCGACATCGCGCGCGCCAAGGCTGTGCTCGAAGACATCGGCGGCACGGCGGTGCACGGCTACCGCGCGCCGAGCTTCTCGATCGGCAAGGGCAATCTGTGGGCGTTCGATGCGATCGCCGCGGCCGGCTATCGCTACAGCTCGAGCGTGTATCCGGTGCGGCACGATCACTACGGCATGCCGGATGCGCCGCGTTTCCCGCATCGCCTCGCCAACGGACTGATCGAAATTCCGGTCACGACCGCGCAACTGTGGGGACGCAACCTACCGGCCGGAGGCGGCGGCTACTTCCGCTTGATGCCGTATCGCATCTCGCGCTGGCTGATCCGGCAGGTGAACGCGCACGATGGAAGGCCGGCGATCTTCTACATGCATCCGTGGGAGATCGATCCGCAGCAGCCGCGCATCGCCGGCGTCGGGCTCAAAACCCGGTTCCGCCACTACGTCAACCTGCACCGCACGGAGCCGCGGCTGGCGCAACTGCTGGCCGACTTCCGCTGGGACACCGTGCGGCGTGCGTTCGCGCTCGACGATGAAACCCGTTGATGCTCCGTTGAATGCGCCGGTCGCGCTGTCGGTGCGCAGCTATCGCGACGCCGACCGCGAGCGGTGGGAAGCGTTCGTCGCCGCCTGCCCGACCGCGACGTTTTTCCATCGCATCGGCTGGAAGGACGTCAACGAGCGGGTGCTGCGCCATCGCACGCACTATCTGCTCGCCGAACGCGCCGGCCGCGTCGTCGGCGTGCTTCCGCTTGTGGAGGTCAAGAGCCTGCTGTTCGGGCACGCGCTCGTGTCGGCGCCGTTTGCGGCGCATTGCGGCGTGGCCGCGGAAGACGATGAAGCGGCGGCGGCGCTGCGCGACGCCGCCGTGTGGACCGCGCGCGGCCTGGGTGTGACGCATCTCGAGCTGCGCAACCGCGAGGTGCAACAGGCCGACTGGCCGCAGCTCGCTGACCTTTACTTCAGCTTTCGCAAGCCGATCGCGCCGACGGTGGAGGCCAACATGCTCGCCATTCCGCGCAAGCAGCGCGCGATGGTGAGAAAGGGCATCGAGCGCGGATTGCGCAGCGAGATCGACGCCGACGTCGACCGCTTCTTCGCGCTGTACGCCGACAACGTGCACCGGCACGGCACACCGCCGCTGCCGAAGCGCTATTTCGGCGCGTTGCGCGAAGTCTTCGGCGCGGATTGTGAGGTGCTGACCGTCGTCGCGCCGAACGGCAAGCCGATCTCGAGCGTGTTGTCGTTCTACTTTCGCGACGAGGTGCTGCCGTACTTCGCCGGCGACCTCGCCGAAGCGCGCGAGCTGGCGGCGAACGATTTCAAGTACTGGGAGCTGATGCGGCGCGCGTGCGAGCGCGGCTGCAAGGTGTTCGACTACGGCCGCTCGAAGCGCGACACGGGGCCGTTTGCGTTCAAGAAGAACTGGGGCTTCGAGCCACAGCCGCTTGTGTACGAGTATCGACTGCTGAAGCGCGAGGCGATCCCGCAGAACAACCCGGCCAATCCGAAGTACCGGGCGTTCATCGCCGCCTGGCGCCGGCTGCCGCGGCCGATCGTCAATGCGATCGGGCCGTGGATCGTGCGCGGTCTGGGGTGAGCGGTGGCGACTGAGCCGATCCTTTTTCTTGCCCACCGGATTCCGTTCCCGCCCAATAAAGGGGACAAGATCCGCTCGTACCACTTGCTGCGGTTCCTCGCTGAACGCTACCGCGTTCACTTGGGTACGTTCGTCGATCGGACCGAGGATCGCGAGCATGTGCGGGCGTTGGATCCGCTGACCGCCGGCCGTCTTGTCGTCGCGCTAAACCCGGCGCGTGCGCGGCTGCGAGGCCTGGCCGGGCTGTTGCACGGGCAGCCGCTGACCGTTCCTTATTACCGCAGTGCGGCCCTGGCCCGGTGGATCGACGAGTCGATCCGCGCCTACGCCATTCGCAAGGCGGTCGTGTTTTCGTCGGCGATGGCGCAGTACGTCGTCGGCTCGCGCGCGCTGCAGGTCGTGGCCGACTTCTGCGATCTCGACTCGGCGAAGTGGACGCAGTACGCCGACAGCAAGCGATGGCCCGCGTCGGCCGTTTTTCGCCGCGAGGGTGCGCGACTGCTCGAGTTCGAGCGTTCGGTTGCCGCACAGGTCGCCGCGACGACGTTCGCAACGGCACCCGAGCGGGAGCTGCTGGCGCGGGTTGCGCCCGAACTCGCGTCCCGCCTGCATGTCGTGGAAAACGGCGTCGATGTCGACTACTTTGCGCCCGATCCGGCCCGCCCGTCCCCGTTTGCGGCGGGCGAGCTGCCGATCGTATTCACAGGCGCGATGGACTACTGGCCCAACGTCGACGCGGTGACATGGTTCGCCCGCGAAGTGCTGCCTGCGCTGGCGGAACGCTGTCGCGGCGCGCGCTTCTACATCGTCGGCATGAGCCCGGCAGCCGCCGTCCGGTCGCTTGCAGCCGATCCGCGCGTGGCCGTCACCGGCGCGGTCGCTGACGTGCGACCGTACCTGCAGCATGCGCGCGTCGTCGTCGTGCCGCTGCGTATCGCGCGCGGCGTGCAGAACAAGGTGCTGGAAGCGATGGCCATGGCGCGTCCCGTCGTCACCACGCCGGCGTGCGCAGCGCCGCTGACGCCGGACGCGCGCCGCGCACTCGTCATCGCCGACGACGCGAGCGGCTTCGTTCGCGAGCTGCAATCGCTGCTCGCCGGGGCGGGCGCGGATCTGGGTGCGCATGCGCGCGCCGCGGTGCGCGCGGATTACTGCTGGGCGGCGAACCTGAGCCGATTCGGGCAACTGCTGGACGGATCGACCGTACGGAAGTCACCGGACGAGGTGGCCCGACGCCGAGACTCCGCGACGCCGACGCGCGGGGCGGGGGCGATGCCGTGAACGGCGCGTCGGCGCGAGCGTTCGCCGCCCCGACCGCGGCGGACGGCCGTCTGGCGGCGCTACTGGTGGCGGCGCTGTCGCTGATCATGCTGTTCGTCTATGCCGAGACCGGCCGGACGATGGCCGGGATCTGGCAGAGCTCGGACACGTTCGGCCACGGTTTTTTCGTCGTCCCGATCGCGCTGTGGCTGGTATGGCGGCGCCGCAGCGAGCTTGCGCGCCTGCCGATTGCGCCGTTCTGGCCGGGCGTGCTGCTGGTGGCGGTAGCGGGCTTCGTGTGGATGCTCGGCCGTCTCGGCGCTGCGCGCGTCGTCGAGCACTTTGCGCTCGTGCTGATGCTGCAGGGTGCCGTGGTCGCGGTGCTCGGGGTACGCGTCGCGCGCGCCGTCGCGTTCCCGTTGCTGTTCTTGCTGTTTGCCGTGCCTTTCGGTGACGCATTCGTGCCGTACTTGATCGAATGGACCGCTGACGCGACCGTGCTGGCGCTGAAGCTGACCGGCGTGCCCGTGTACCGCGAAGGGAACAACTTCGCGATTCCGAGCGGGCAATGGTCGGTCATCGACGCATGTAGCGGAATCCGCTATCTGGTCGCCTCGCTGATGGCTGGCGCGCTGTTCGCCTACCTGATGTACGTAAGTGTCTGGCGCCGCACCGCATTCATCGCCGCATCGGTCGTCGTGCCGATCGTCGCCAACTGGCTGCGCGCGTATCTGATCGTGATGGTCGGACACCTGAGCAGCAACACCTTGGCGGCGGGCATCGACCACCTGGTTTATGGCTGGGTCTTCTTCGGCATCGTGCTGGGCGCGATGTTCTGGGTCGGCGCCGCGTTTCGCCAGGACGGCGCGAGGCAAGTGTCACGGGCCGGGCCTCCGAACGAAGCGACCCGGTCAACCGGGCGGGCCCCGATCCTCGGCGCCGCGCTGGCGGCGGCGTTCGCGTCCGTCCCGTGGCCGCTGTTCAGCGCGGCGTTGACAGCGACCGCCGCCGACGCCGCGGCGCGCGAATTGCCCCCCGTCGACGGGGCAAACGGCTGGCGACGCGTCGCCGATGGCCACGCTTTCGAGTGGCAACCGAACTTCGCCGGACCGCGGGCATCGCTGCGACAGGTGTTCGAACGCGACGGCGAGCGGGTTGCCGTGTACGTCGCCTATTACGCGGTACAGATCGACGGCGCCGAACTGGTCAGTTCGCGCAACGGCCTGACGACCGCCGCGGAATCGAAGTGGCGCGAGGTGTCATCGACGCGAGTCACGGTCCAAGGCGGCGACGGGTCGCTGCCCGCGCGCGTCGCGACGATCGTGGGCGCGCGCGGGCGCTTCGACGTGCTCTGGTGGTACTGGGTCGGCGAAGTGGTGACAACGAGCGAGAGCCTCGCCACGGCCAGGATCGCCTGGTCGCGCCTGACACGGCAGCCGGACGATGCGGCCGCCGTGTTTCTGTTCACCGAGCCATCCGAGCGCGCCGACGGCGAGCGGACTTTGCGGCGCTTCGCGGCCGACATGAGCGGTGCCATCGCGCACGCGCTGGCCGCGGCGCGCGACCGAGCGCGACGATGAACGACCCGCGCCCGCTGATCCTGCACGTCGTCTACCGCTTCGCCGTGGGCGGGCTGGAGAACGGCATCGTCAACCTGATCAACGGCTTGCCGCGCGAGCGGTGGCGGCACGCGGTCGTGGCGTTGACCGAAGTGTCCGAGACGTTCCGCCAGCGCGTGCGGCGCGACGACGTGCAGTACTTCGCGCTCGGCAAGCCGCCGGGGCACGGCTATCGCGTCTATCCGCAACTGTTCCGTCTCTGCCGCCGCTTGCGTCCAGCGATCGTGCACACGCGCAATCTGGCCGCGCTCGAAGCCGTTGTCCCGGCATGGGCCGCCGGCGTTGCGGTTCGGATACACGGCGAGCATGGACGCGATGTCACCGATCTGGACGGCACGAGCCGCAAATACCAGCGGGTACGCCGCCTCTATCGGCCGTTCGTGCATCACTACGTCGCGCTGTCGCGCGATCTGGAGGCTTACCTGATCGAGCGCGTCGGTGTCGCGCCCGTGCGGGTGACCCACATCTACAACGGCGTCGATGCCGATCGCTTCCGCGCGATGCCGGCCGGGCGCGCCTCGTTCGACGGGTCGCCATTTAACGATCCCCGTCTGTTTGTCATCGGCACGGTTGGACGGCTCGAGGCGGTCAAGGACCACATGAACCTGGTTCGTGCGTTCGAGTGGCTGCTGGCGCAGGCGCCGCAGGCGGCGCGGCGGCTGCGCTGGATCGTCGTCGGCGATGGGCCTCTGCGCGCCGCGCTCGAGCAGGCGGTGCGCGCCGCCGGAGCGCAGTCTCTGGTGTGGTTCGCGGGTGAGCGCAGCGACGTCGCCGAAACGCTGCGCGCATTGGACTGTTTCGTGCTGCCGTCGCTCGCGGAAGGCATCTCGAACACATTGCTCGAGGCGATGGCGACCGCGCTGCCCGTCATCGCGACGCGCGTGGGCGCCAACGCCGATCTGATGGAAGACGGCCGTGCTGGACGACTCGTTCCACGCGCCGATCCACAGGCGCTGGCTGAGGCGATCCTCGCGTACCTCGCCGATCCGGCGGCTGCACGCCGCGATGGCGCCGCCGGGCGGCAGATCGTCGAGTGCCGCTTCAGCCTGGAGCGCATGATCGACGCTTATGAAACCTTGTACAGCCGGTTGCTCGCCGAACGCGGCGCCGGGGGTTCTGCGCCGGCGACCGCGCAGCCGGCGCGCAGTTGAAGCACGACGCCACGACCACGAGAGCGACCACGATGTGCGGCATTACGGGCATCTTCGACACGCGCGGCCGGCGCGGCATCGACCGCGAAGTCGTCTCGCGCATGAACGAATCGCAACATCACCGGGGCCCCGACGAAGGCGGCCTTCTGATCGAGCCAGGTCTCGGTTTCGGGCACCGGCGGCTGTCGATCATCGACGTCGCCACCGGTCAGCAGCCGTTGTTCAACGAAGACGGATCGGTCGCGGTCATCTTCAACGGCGAGATCTATAACTTCCAGGAACTGATCCCGGAGTTGACGGCGCTCGGGCATGTGTTCCGCACGCGCAGCGACACTGAGGTCATCGTGCACGCGTGGGAAGCGTGGGGCGGCGACTGTGTCAGACGCTTCCGCGGCATGTTCGCGTTCGCGCTGTGGGACCGCAATCGCGACACGCTCTTTCTCGCGCGCGATCGCCTGGGGGTCAAGCCGCTGTACTACGCACTGCTGCCCGACGGGCAACTTCTCTTCGGCTCCGAATTGAAGTCGTTGCTGGCCCACGGCGGGCTGGCGCGCGACATCGATCCGTACGCCGTCGAGGAGTACTTCGCGCTCGGCTACGTTCCGGAACCGCGCACGATTTTCACCGGCGCTAAGAAGTTGCCGCCGGCGCACACGCTGACGGTTCGGCGCGGCGCGCCAGTGCCGGAGCCGGTCGAGTACTGGGACCCCGCATTCACCGTCGACCGCCGCCTGAGCGTCGAGGACGCATGCGCCGAGCTGCTCGCGCGCGTGCGCGAGTCGGTCAAGCTGCGCCTGATCTCCGAGGTGCCGCTGGGGGCGTTCCTCTCGGGCGGGGTCGACTCCAGTGCAGTCGTCGCCACGATGGCGCATCTGTCGGACGCGCCGGTCAACACCTGCTCGATCGCGTTCGCCGATCCGGCGTTCGACGAGTCGCGCTATGCGCTGCAGGTCGCCGAGCGCTATCGCACGCGCCACTTTGTCGACCGCGTCGAGAGCGACGACTTCGACCTCGTCGACACGCTGGCGCGGCAGTACGACGAGCCGTACGCGGACAGCTCTGCGATTCCCACGTATCGCGTCTGTGAGTTGGCGCGCCGCCATGTCACGGTCGCGCTGTCGGGCGACGGCGGCGACGAGAACTTCGGCGGGTACCGACGCTACGGTATGCACCTGATCGAAGAACGGATGCGGCGCCCTTTGCCGCTGGCGCTGCGCCGACCCGTGTTCGGGCTGCTGGGGCGCGCGTATCCGAAGGCTGACTGGGCGCCGCGGCCGTTCCGCGCCAAGACGACCCTGCAGGCGCTGGCGCGCGACTCGGTCGAGGCGTACTTCCATTCGATGTCGGTCCTGCGCGATGATCTGCGGCGCCGGCTGTACACGAACGGCTTCCGCGCCCGGCTCGCCGGGTACAACGCAGTCGAGGTGTTCCGGCGCCACGCCCGCCGCGCCAATCACGACGATCCGTTGGCGTTGATCCAGTATCTGGACCTGAAGACCTATCTCGTCGGCGACATCAACACGAAAGTCGACCGCGCCAGCATGGCGCACTCGCTCGAAGTGCGCGAACCGCTGATGGATCATCCCTTGGTCGAGTGGCTGGCGACGCTGCCGTCGTCGCTGAAGTGGCGAGACGGCGAGGGCAAGTGGCTTTTCAAGCGTGCGATGGAGCCGTACCTTCCGGCCGATCTGCTGTACCGACCGAAAATGGGATTTGCCGTGCCTCTGGCGAGCTGGTTCCGCGGGCCGTTGCGCGAGCGCGTGCGCGCGGCGCTGCTCGGCGAGCGCCTGGCTGCGACCGGCTTCTTCGATCGCACCGTGCTGGAGCACCTGGTCACGAAGCACGAGTCGGGCGCGCGCGACTACAGCGCGCCGATCTGGTCGCTGCTGATGTTCGAAGCGTTCCTGCGCCAAGCGATCGACACGGCGCACGCGGCGCAACGAATGCGCCTGGCCGGATGAGCCGATGCACGCGGTCCGATCCGATGGTGTGCATGCGCGCGTTGTCGCGTCGCGGGGCGGCGACGGCGGCGCGCTGCTCGTTGCTCGCGGATTCGTGACGGCGACGGACGTGATACCGGCGTTGTGCGGAGACGTACCGTGATGGCGCTCGCGTTTCGAACGCTGCTGCGACGGGCTTCGCCGGCGGGAACGGCAGCCCGGCTGTCGGTGCTGATCTATCATCGCGTCCTGGCCGAGCCCGATCCTCTGAACAGCGGCGAGCCGACCGGCGCCGAGTTCGAAACCAGGCTGCGCTGGATCAAAGCCCAGTTCCACGTCATGCCCCTGCACGAGGCGATCGCCGGCCTGCGCAATGGGTCTTTGCCGGAGCGCGCGCTGGCGATTACCTTCGATGACGGATACGCCGACAACTTCGACGTGGCGCTGCCGATTCTGACCCGGCTCGGGCTACATGCCACGTTCTTCGTGGCCACGGGTTTTCTCGACGGCGGCCGCATGTTCAACGACACGGTCGTGGAGGCGGTACGGCGCTTCAGGGGCGACGAGTTGGACCTCACGTCGCTCGGACTCGACCGTTATCCGACCGGGTCGCTGCAAGCCCGGGTCACGGCCATTCGTTCGATCCTGCATCGCGTGAAGTACCTGCCCCTGGAGGCGCGCAGCGAGATCGCCGACGGGATCGCCCGCAGAGTCGGCGCGGCACTGCCGACCGACCTGATGATGACTTCAAAGCAGGTTGCAGCGGCGGCGGTGGCGGGCATCGAGATCGGTGCGCATACCGTGCGGCATCCGATCCTCGCCCGGCTCGACCGGGCGGCCGCGCGGCGCGAGATCGAAGACAGCCGGCGGCACCTGGAGCGCATTACCGGAAAACCGGTCCGGCTGTTCGCATACCCGAACGGTCGTCCCGGGACCGACTACACGGACGAAACCGTTGCGCTGGTGCGTGAACTTGGTTTCTTCGGCGCGGTCACGACCTCGCCCGGATCGGCGGGCGTCGGCGACGATCCGTATCAGGTGCCGCGCTTCACGCCTTGGGCGCGCGACACGATTCGGTTCGGACTGCAGCTGTGGCGCAATGCGGGACAGGCACCGACCGTTGTGCCATGCCCGTGCTGACGCGGTGAGCTGCGGGCGTCGGCGCGATGCGAATCGTCTTTGGCCATCGGACCCACGCGACCGGAGCGGAAGGCGTACACATCTGCGGACTGATCGGCGGCCTGCGCCAGCTCGGCCACCAAGTCGACGTGCTCAGTCCGTACGACATCACGTTCGACGACGGTTCGACGCAACGCGCGCCCGCGACGGCCCGCGCGAACGGCCATCCACAGCGGCGGTCAGCGTTGTCGCACGCGCTGTTCCGGGTTCTCAGCCAAAGCGCGCCCGAGTTCGTCTTCGAGTTGGCGGAGATCGCCTACAACGGCTACTCGCTGCCGCGGATCTACCGCACGCTGCGACAGCGAAGGCCGGCGCTGTACTACGAGCGCTACAGCCTGTTTCACTTCGCCGGCGTGCTCGCGGCGCGAATGTGCGGCGTGCCCGCGATCCTCGAAGTCAACGACTCGGCGCTGATCGAACGGTCGCGCCCGCTGTTTTTTCGCCGCCTCGCCATCTGGTTCGAGGCGCGAATCCTGCGCGCAGCGACAAACGTCGTCACCGTATCCGGTCCGTTCCGCGACGGCCTCGCGGCGCACGGTGCGGCGGTCGCGGCGCGGACGGTCGTGATCCCGAATGCGATCGACCCGGATCGGTTTCGCCGCGCACTGGATCCGGACGAGCGCCGCGCGCTCGCGCAAGAGGTGCGAGCGCGCCTGGGCATCGGCGACCGGCGCGTTCTCGGCGTGTCCGGTGCATTCGTTCCCTGGCACGGTCTGGACTTTCTGGTGACGGCCGTGGCCGAGCTGCTCGAGCGTGACGATCTGCATCTGCTGCTCGTCGGCGACGGGCCGGTGCGCGCCCGGATCGAGCGGCTCGCCGCGGAGAAGGGAGTGGCAGATCGGGTCACGTTCACCGGGTTCGTTTCGCCCGACGAGGTCGTGCGTTACTTGACGGTCTTCGACATCGGGCTGATGCCGAACTCTAACCGGCACGGTTCGCCGATGAAGATCTTCGAGTACTTGGCGATGGGGGTGCCTGTCGTCGCCGCCGACTATGCGCCGATCGCCGAAGTCATCACGTCCGGCGAGACGGGATTGTTGTTCGAGCCGCTCGACGCGGCCGAACTGCGGGCGGCGGTGGTCCGGCTGCTCGGGGACTCCGCTCTGCGCGCTCGCCTGGCGGCGCGCGGGCGCGAACTTGTGTACCGCAACCACACGTGGGCACGCGTCGCTGAGCGGACGCTTTCGCTGCTGCAGTCGTCGCGGCTGGAGAGCCACTGATGCGCGACGTTGCCATCGTCGGCTTCATCCTGCTGATGATCCCGGTCGTGATCCGGCGGCCATGGATCGGGGTCATGCTGTGGGTTTGGATCAGTCTGATGAATCCCCATCACTTCGGGTGGGGACGCGCCGCCGAGATGCGTGTTGCGCTGATCGTGGCGGCGGCCACGCTGATCGGCCTTGTCGTCACGCGCGACCGCGTGCGGCTGCCGGTCAACGCAACGACGTTCTTGCTGGTCCTGCTGCCGCTGTGGATGACGGTGACGCTCGTGTTCGCCTTCCACTTCGACGATGCGCTGCGGCGGTGGGAGGAAGTGATGAAGATCTTCCTGTTCATCTTGGTCACCGCGTCGGTGCTGCAATCCCGCCGCCACGTGGAGATGCTGCTCTGGGTCATCGTGTTGTCGGTCGGGTTCTTCGGAGTCAAAGGAGGGCTGTTCACCGTGGCGACCGGTGGCGCATACCGGGTGTGGGGTCCGCCCGGTGAGAGCTATATCAGCGACAACAACTCGATCTCGGTCGCGCTGGTGATGATCATTCCGCTTGCGTACTACCTCGCGCAGCACACGCAACGGCGGATCGTCAGGTACGCGATGTATGCGCTGATCGCGTTGAGCGGGATCGCGGTGCTCGGCAGCCACTCGCGCGGCGCGTTCCTTGCCGTCAGCGTGATGTCGCTATACCTGTGGACCAAGAGCCGTCACAAGCTGCTGCTCGGTGTGCTGGTCCTGGCGCTGCTTCCGGTCGCGATGCTGGCGATGCCGGACAATTGGAAGGAGCGGATGGGCACGATCCGGACCTATGAGCAGGACAGCTCCGCGATGGGGCGCATCAACTCATGGCAGACGGCGTTCAATATCGCCAACGACCGACCTTTGGTCGGCGGTGGATTCGAACTGTATTCGAGAGAGACGTTCGCGCGCTACGCGCCCGATCGGGAGGCGGTGCACTCGGCCCACAGCATCTACTTCCAGCTGCTCGGCGAGCACGGCTACGTCGGGCTGCTGCTGTTCCTGGCCCTCGGGATCACGGGATGGATGAACGCCCGCAGGATCGTTCGCACCGCACGAGACCAGCCGGAGCTCGAGTGGGCGTCCGACCTTGCGCGTGCGATTCAGGTGAGCCTGGTCGGGTACGCGGTCGGCGGCGCGTTCGTCAACATCGGCTACTGGGATCTGCCGTACTACGAGATCGTGATCTTGATGACGGTGTGGTCGCTGATTGGGCATCCGAATGCGCCGGCCGCTGCGCGCGCTGTCGCGGCCGAAGCGACACCGAGCGTTCGCAACCCGAGACCCGAGCCCGCGTTCGGTCCCGCGAGCAATCGCGCGAGTCCGGCCGAAGGGGCGTGCGCACGGACCGGCTCAGGCGCTCGCGACTCGGTGGCGATCGACCGCTGGCGCGCGCGCGATAACAACGGCCGGCCGGACGGGCAAGACCGGACCGCGCGGAGGACCGATGTATAGCGAACGAGTGTTGCGGGACTGCTTCCTCGTTGTCAGGGCCTGCCTGTCCAACGCGCTCGCAGCGGCGGCGCCGTCGATCTACGTGCGCCTGACGCGGCAGACCGGACGCGGCGCTGACGAGGAGTCGCCGCACGCAGTGGCAGCGTACTTCCTGACGTGCCTCAGCGACTACCGGGAGCGGTTGGGGTACAGCGACGAGGCGCTCGCCGAGTTTCTGAAAGGAAAGGTCGTGCTGGAGTACGGGCCGGGCGACATTTTGGGCGTCGCACTGCTGGTCTACGCGTACGGCGCCAGGCAGGTCCATTGTGTCGACCAGTTTCCGCTGCACCGGCAGTCGGAACGGAGCATCGAGGTCTACCGGCGACTGCTGACGGCCTTGCAGGGCGATCCGCGTGATCGGGCGTGCCGAGCGTTCCGCGAGTACGGAAAGCCCGAGTCGGGTCTGGATCCGGACGCGATCGCCTATCACGTGACGCCGGACGGTCTGGCCGGACAAACTGGCGCGTTCGACCTGATCCTGTCCAGGGCTGTGCTGGAGCACGTCCGCGACTTGCAGGCGACATTCCGCGACATGGCGCAGGGGCTGAGCAAGGGCGGCCTCGCCTTGCATCTGGTCGACCTGAAAAGCCACGGCCTGGACCGGTACCGGACGTTCGACTTTCTCACGTGGCCGGAGTTTCTCTATCGGGCAATGTATGGGTGCAAGGGCTTTCCCAATCGGTGGAGAGCGAACAAGTACCTGGAGCTGGCGGCCCGGTTCGGATTGCGGGTCAGGACGATCGCGCCGACGGGCTGCGCCCGGAAAGACGACGTCGACTTCGTTCGACCGCGGATCGCCGGCCACTTGACCGACGTCACGGCTGAACAGCTCGCGTGGCTCGGGTTCTGGATTGTGCTTGAGAAGCCGCAGGCGCCAGAACCGTGACGAGGTCGCGGATGCGTGAGGACGGTGCGCCGGGGCGCTCGTCGAGCGCCGGTTAGGATCGAGCGGCGGTCGATTCCGGTGCGCGGGACCCTTCGCTCATCAGCGGTCGGTTCCCGTCGATCTCGGCGCAATCGGCTCGGCCCGGCATAGCGCCTCGCTCGTGAGCTGCGCAGCCAGCCGGTGACCCGTCTCGTTCCAATGACCCGTCCCCATGCGAGTGTTCGGGAAACCGCGGAAGTACACGCGGTCCTTGCGCGCAATCGCCTCGAAACTTTGCCAGAGGGAAATCGTGGGCACGCCCAGCTGCGCAGCCCATGCGTCGATGCGCCGATTGGGGTAGTAAAGATCCTCGATGCCCTGCGCCCGCACGAAAGCGTCCCGCACGGAGACGTCGGGGTGCTCCTGGATTCCGGTCGACAGCGACAGCAATACCAGCTTCGCCCCCGATGCGTGCACTTCATCCCGCAGCTTTTCGAGCAGTCGCTCCGTCACCGTCCATGCGTCGCGCCACTGTGGCGTCGCCGGCTGCGCGTAAACCGCGCCGTCGATGCCGGCCTCGTAACCCTGCTGCGTCGCAAGGGCCGCAGCGCCAGCGGCCCGCTGTTCGAGCCGGTCCTTGATGAAGTAGGCCGCTTGCACGAGGCGCACCCACCGCAGCCGATCGAGCGTCGATCGCAGGAGGTTCGTGCGCCGGCGGAACTCCGCCGACCCGGCGAACGATCCGTCCTCGACGAGTTGTCCTTCGTTGAGCACGAAGAACGGCCTGGTTTTCTCGGGTTCGAGCGCCTTGGAATTGTTGCGAACGTCGTTGCCTGGGAAGAACGAGAGCACGACGAGGTCCGGAGCGTAACGCGCCGCGTAGTACCGGTAGGTCAGCAACTGCTGCGCAGTCCCGTAACCCGCAACGCCGAAGTTCAGCACCTCGATCTTTCTGCCATCGAACGCGGCGCAGGCTGCCAACTGTCGCTCCAGCAGCGCTGCGAAGCTCGCTTCGAGGTCGACCTGAAGCGCCTCCATCATCGAGTCGCCGAGCACCGCGATGCGCAGCGTCGACGCTGGCTTGACGACCGATCGCTCCCGGTCTCGAAATCCGGCGCTGTTGATGGTGACGAAAGCTTCGCCTTCGGCGCGATACCAGCCGGAAGCGTTCGGGCGCAATCTCAGTCCGAGCTGGGCATCGGGCAGATAGAACGACGGGTAGGAAAAGTCGATGACTCGAAGTCCCGCTTCACAGAGCAGCAACGCAACGATGATGCTTGCAACGACGAGCGCCGCGTTGGCAAGAGCCGATCGAAGTCTGGATCGCATTGTGGTCGGGTTTCGTCGGTCGAAGACTGGCACCACCCGCCGATCACCCGGGGTTTGCGCCACGCCTGAGTCCGGTCATCGTCATCGTTCTCGTTCGATGCGCCCCATGGCACAGCGCTGTCGGACCGATCGTGATCATGCGTCAGCGATGGTGGCGTCCGCAGCGGCGGATCCGCGACGGACGCCGGCAATGATGCGACGAAACAGCTCGAGCTGACCCGTCGTGGTCTCGGACCAGTCGAACTGCTCGGCGTAGTGCCGGACATCGGCGCGGCTGGGTAACTGCGCGTACAGATCCTCGATCGCGTCGGCCAGCGAGGCCGCGGTTCGCGCGGCGGCGAGGCGGCCCGCGACGGGCGCTGCGACGACTTCCGGCGTGCCCCAAATGCGCGTCGCGACCACGGGCGTGCCGCAGGCCATCGCCTCGAGTAGGACATTGGCCCATCCTTCGCGGCTTGATGCCAGAACGAGCACGTCGGCGGCGCTGTAGTAAGCGGCAAGTTCGGGCTGCGGTACCGCACCGACGAAACGCACCCGCTCTGAAACGCCGAGCGATGCCGCGAGCGACTCGAGCGCCGCGCGCTCGGGGCCCGTACCGACAATGAGGAGCTGAAAGTCCGGCAACCGGGCGAGCGCTTCAATCACAAGATGGTGGCCCTTGCGCTCGATCAGGTAGCCAACCGACAGCAGCGTCGGACCCGGCGCGATGCCGAGGCGCTCGCGACACGCGGCCCGATCCAGCGGACGGAACCGCTCCAAGTCGACGCCGTTGCGCAACACGATGAGACGGGCCGGGTCGGCACCCAGACGCTCGAGTTCGTTGCTCAGCGCCTGGCAGACCGAAATCGACGCGTTCGCTCGTGCGCTCGCCCAGCGGATCAGCCGGCGGGGGAATGCGTAGCGGGGGATCAGATTGATGTCGGTGCCGCGTGCGGTTACTACGAATGGCTTGCGAAAGATCGTGGCCAGGAGCGCCGCAGCCACACCGTCCGGGTAATAGTAGTGGGCGTCGATCAGGTCGAAGGCGAATCCTTCCTCGATCAGCCGCCGGACCGCGCCGAGTGCGCCGAGCGTGAGACAGAACGGAGCGACGCTCATCCCGACCCTAGGCGGGAGTGGGTAGCGTGGATGCAGGACATCGATGCCGTGGTGCATCTCCCGGCGCGGGGTCCGCGCAAGCAGGGCGTACTCGCCGAAACGCGCATCCTTGAGGGGAAACCACGGCACTGGCGCAACGACACGGACGTGAACCTGTCCGGTCTCTACGAGCTTGCGCAGCCGGGTCTCTACGAAGATCCCGTGGTTCGGCCTGACACTGCTGGGGTACAGGGTCGAAAAGACCAGGATTCTTGGTTTTTCCGCGCTTGCCATGCCGGGTGTCCCGATGCGTGTCGAGCCGATGAACTACGGGCGCGCACTGCGTGGTGCCGGGCGAAATGTCCGTGCCGCCGAGCGAGTCGCCCGGCCGCAGTCTCGCACGAAACCCGAGCGGTCGCGGTTCAGCGGTCACCGACGTTGCATTGGGCCGGCCCGGGACGGGCCGCGCTGGCAGCGCGCGAACGACGTCGCCCGACTGCGCGTCCCTCGGCGAGCAGCCCGGCGCAGACTCGCCGGGTACCGCATCGATCGAGCTGCCAAGCGAGTCGCGGAGCACCCGGTCGGGCTCGATACCCGGTCGGGCTCGATCGGGTGCTCCGCGGGGCCGATCTTCCCGTAGGCGAGGGTCGGCAGCAACGCGTCTGCAAGCCGGGCCGAGCGATGCGCTCTACGGCTTGAAAAGCCACATGTGCGCCGGCTCGGAGCCGCTGAAGCCCTTGACGAATGCGATCACGCCGTACGGGTGAATCGGACACGCGACCGTTCCCCAGGATCGACCCGAGAAGTAGGTCGGCGCCGCCAGAACCTGGGCCGTCCCGGTGCGCTGGGTCCACGTGTTGGCCATCGGGTTGTACTCGTACCAGGTCGTGCTGTTCCGGAGTACGAGGAAGTTGCCGTTCGCCGGATTGCAGACCGCCAGCGACTGGGACTCGTTCTGTCCGATCTCGCCGATCGCGCTTGGAATGTCGGCGCACGCAGCGACGTTGCCGTTCGCATCGATGCGCCACATTCGATTGCTGCTGTTGCCGCCCCCGAACCAGACGAGTCGGTGCACGGGACTGTAGAGCGCGACGTTGTGATAGCCCCCGGCTCCGGCGAGCGTGTTGCCGCTGGCAAATACGGTCCATCTTCCGACGACGGGGTCGTACCCGATCAGCTTCCCACTGCTGACCGTCTCGATGCTGAAGACCATCAGGTGGCCGTTCGGTCCGAGGTCGGGGAACCACTCGTGGCCGATCGCGCCGCCGGTGTAGTCGAGCACGCTCGTCCAACTGATCGTGGTCCAGTTCGATCCGCCGTTCCAGCGACGCGTCGCGCGCTCGTAAAAGGGCACGTGGTAAAGCACCCCGTGCGTCGTGTCCCACGTCGTATGGTTGTACCCGTGTTTTGTGGGGGACCCGAACGGCGTGGCCGGAAGCACGGTCCAGGCGTTCGTCGCCTCTTCGTACTGCAGGAAAACCTGCGCCTGATTGTGGTCACAGCCAATCCAGTAGATGCGCTTGTTGACCGGGTCGTACGCCATCTTGTCGCTGTACCCGGTTCTGACCCCGCTTGTCGGTCCGCCGACGAAGTTGATCAGGCCACTGGCGTTCAACTGCCGCCAAGTGCCGCGTTCCATGGACGCGGCCAGCGCCGCGAGCGCCGAGGTGCCGGGATTCGCCACGGTGATGGTGGCGACATTCGAAACGATGGTTGCCATGCGTACCTCGTAATGAACGCTGATGTTCGGTTCGAGCCGGCGCGCAGCCTGCTATCGGGAACGCCGTGCCGCGACGCTGCAGCTCGCGCGCGGGCTGACAGTGGCTGCGAGCCCGTTTGTCACCCGGCCGGTTCCGTGTACGTGAAGATCACCCCGGTCACCTGGCCTGCGCCAGCGTTGCCCACGGAAATGACCCCGCTCGGCGAAAGTGTCATCCCGGCCGGCAGAGGCGCCCCGCTGCTCGAGACGCCGAACACGCCGCCGCGCGCAACCCCGCTCGGCAGCGTCCCAGCAAGATCGAAACTGGAACTGGTTCCGGCAAGGAAGACGGGAAGGACAACGGTCCAGGGCGCGACCACTGGCGGTGGCGGTGGCGGTGGCGGCGGTGGCGGCGGCGGCGGTGGCGGCGGTGGCGGTGCGGGCGGCTGACCGGGTGGGGAGGGGGGCGGCGGCGGGGCGGCCGGAGCAGCGGACTCGGAAGTGCCACCGCAGCCCGCAAGCAAAGTCGCGCAACTCGAGAGGCCGAAAAGGATGAGATCGCGACGGGCTCGTCTTGTCATTGCCTGTTCCAAGTGTCGGTGATCGGCGTTCGCCCAAGCCGGCAAGGGCTCTGTCTGACGCCGCGGCTATTTCAGCGCACGAGGCGCAGCGCAGCAACTCCATGTTTGCATTAGCTCGTTTGCGGCTCCGGAACGATCCGCCCGGCTGATCGCGCATCAGCGCGACGCTGCACTGCTTGCCCATCACCTTCGATTACCACGAGGCTGCGATCGCGGCACTTGCGCCGCCGCGAGTCCGGTCATCGTCGCTCGAGTGCACATTCGGGCTCGGGACTTCGGACTAGCGCGTTTTGCCGCGCTGCCGCGGTAATGCGAAAGATGACTTGAATCGCGCAGGCGACTGCCGTCCAATTTCGCATTGGTCGTTGCCGCGGGTGCCGGGGCGACGCGTGTGCTTGCGCCGCAGCCATCGGTGCGACCCAGACAACGCATCTCGCCCGCGCAGCGGGCGGCTCAATGTGGAGCCCAGAGCTAAATGAAGCGTCGGCAGTTCTTGTTTCGAGCGCCGGTCGCGGCTGCGGCCGTGTTGTCCGCCTGCGGCGGCGGCGAGAAAACGGATGGCTTAGCGCCGCCACCCAGCAAAGGTCTGCCGCCTCCGCCGCCGCCGCCCCCGCCCCCGCCCCCGCCCCCGCCCCCGCCGGGTCCGCCTCCCGCGCCGGGGCCGTCCCCAAGTCCGCCGCCGCCTCCCGCTCCTGGACAACTGCCGACGTTTGGGCTCACGAGCACAGTCGGTGGGGCGGGTCTGCCCTGGACGTTTGGCCATGTGTTCGCCGAAGGCGACGTTCCCTCCGGGTCAGTGGTTACCGCGGCTGGCGAGCCGATTCAGTGCATCGTCAAGAACCGCTGGCCGAGCGGCGCGGTGAAATTTGCGATTCTTTCGGGGCGAACAACCCTGAGCGCGGGTATTCGCAAGGACCTGCAACTGCAGGTGGGCGCGCCAAGTGCAGGCACGCCGATTCAGTTGAGCCAACTGCAGTCCCTCAACCCGTCCGTGTCGCTCCAGCTTGGTTCGATCGGCACGGTAGCGCTGGCTCCCCTGCTCACGCAGACGAGCACCGCAAAGGGCGTACCGGGGCTGGTGCGGCAATGGGTTTCGGGCCCGCAGATGAGCGAGTGGCACTTTTACTCGCCAGTCGGCTCCGACCAGCACCTCGCGGTCTTCTTCCACGTCCGTCTGTACGCCGGCAACGAGATCGAAGTTGAAACGATCGTCGACAACGGGTACCTCACCGTTGGGTCACCCGGCGCGCGCTCGTACACTGCGATCTTGACGATCAACGGATCGGTGCGATTCAGCAGCGCGTTGAGCCACTTGCATCACACGCGCTGGTCGCGTTCAGACTGGTATGCCAACGATCCCCAGATCGTTCCGCGCCACGATCCCGTGTATCTGCGCCGGACCAAACTGGTGCCGAACTACGGCTTCACGAGTCCGACGTCGGCGGCGTGGTCGAACAACGGATCGCCGAACGGCTGGGGTGCGCCGCTCGGCACCGAGAATCCGGCGCCTTTCGCTCAGGGCAATGCCTCGCCGAACATGGGCGAACCCGGCTACCACGAATCCATCGGTCTGCTGCCACGGTGGGACGCGTTGTACTGCACGACCGGTGACCCGCGCAGCTATCGCTCAGTCGTCGGTAACGCGCGCTGCTGGGGCCGCTACTCGCTGGTCTACCGGGACGAACGGACGAATCGGCCTTTGCGCTTCTCGCAGCATCCGAACTTGGTTGTCAACGACACGAACAACGGCTGGAAGTACGGAACGGGTGGGAGCTCTACGGGCACTTACACGCCCGTGCCGGCCGGTGGCGTGGTGACGTTCACGCACACGCATATGCACGCCCCGCCGTACCTGGCCTACCTGCTCACCGGCCGTTACGGGTTCGTCGAGCAGGCGCAGTTCATTTCGACGGCGATCTATCTCGCGAACAACGACACGACCCGGCAGTTCAGTGCCGGCGTGATTCGCACCGACGCCGGGGCCAACGCGGTTCGCGGCGCAGCGTGGGCGATTCGCTCGCTGGCGATGGCGTTTTGCATCACACCGGACGAGGACACCGTCATGCAGACGGAGTTTGCGAACGCTTGGGGCGCGAACATGGCTTTCTACCGTGCCACGTACACGCCGGCTGGCTCGGGTCGATGGGTCAACAATTTCGGAATCATGGGCATGGCCTTCTCGGGCGTGCAGGACAGTCCTTGGCAACAGGCGTTCCTTGAGATGTCGCTTGGCCTCGCTTGGGACATGGGCCTGCCGCAGACGGTGGCGTCGCGCGCCGACCATCAACTTGTGCGCGATCATGCTTACAAGCACGCTGTCGGCTTTGCAGGATCGGGCACTGGCTCCGAGATGTCCTATCGGCGCGTTGCCAATTACATGTGGCGCTATCTCGTCGACACGGCCGGCCCGACGTTCTTCCCGACGTGGAACGCGATGATGGTGCAAAACGAGGTCGATGCCGGGTTGACACCGATTCAGAATCAGCCCGGCACGACGCTGAAACAGCACACCAGCGATGCGGACATGACGGGCGCCGACTCCTCGAGTTGGCCGACCGGATACCTGGGCAACATGGTGCCGGCGCTGTCGTACGCGGTCGATCATCAGGCGCCCGGCGCCAGTGCGGGGCTGGCTCGTCTTCAGGCTTCTCCGAGCTGGAACCTCAGTTTGTCCGTGCTCCACGACAACCCCATTTGGGGGATTCTGCCGCGGTGACCGCCTTAAACGAGTACTTCGATCGGCTCGGGATGGCTTAGGAAGCGCGTCGGGCTAGCCGTCAGGCCATAGGCGCCCGACTGCATCACCACGATCAATGCGTCCTGATCGGCGGCGCCGATCTCGACACGGTCGCCCAAGAGGTCAAGCGGCGTGCACAGGGGGCCGACGACGGATACGACTTCCCGCGGCTCGCCGAAGACGCGGGTGCCGTTGCACACGGGATAGTTCTTGCGGATGACCTGGCCGAAGTTGCCCGACGCCGCGAGGTGATGATGCAGACCGCCGTCGACGACGAGAAACACCTCGCCGCGCGAGACCTTGCGATCGATGACGCGCGTGACGAAAACGCCCGCTTCGCCGACGATGTAGCGGCCGAGCTCCACGACGAGCTGCGCGCCGTCCGTCTCGCGTTCTGCGCGCTGCACGAGTTGCGCCAGGTTCCGACCGATTGGCGCCAGGTCGAGCGGTACCTCGCCGGGAAAGTACGGGATTCCGAAGCCGCCGCCCAGATTGATCACTCGCGGCGGCGCCGGCGCGAACGTTGCAAGCTGCAGTGCGAGTTCGAACGCCTTTGTCTGCGCTTCGCAGATCGCGGCCGCGCGCAGGTTCTGTGAACCCGAAAAGATGTGGAATCCCTCGAATGCGAGACGGCGCCGCCGGATATCGGCCAGCGCCTCGGGCACGAGTTCGGCGTCGATGCCGAACTGCTTCGGGCCGCCACCCATTTTCATGCCGGAAGACTTCAACTCGAAGTCCGGGTTCACGCGGACAGCGACCCGCGCCGGCACACCGAGACGGTTCGAGATGTCATCGAGAAGCTGCAGTTCGCGCATCGACTCGACATTGACCAGGATTCCGGCCGCTACCGCCGCCTCGAGTTCCGCGGCGCGCTTGCCCGGACCGGCAAAGCTGATCTCGCGCGGCGCCATTCCAGCGTCGAGGGCAACGCGCAGCTCGCCGGCCGACGCGACGTCGAGCCCGTCGACGAGGCGCGCGACATGCGCGACGAGTGCGGGCATCGGATTCGCCTTGACGGCATAGTGCAAGCTGATCGCCTGTGGCAACGCAGCGCGCAACTGGCGCACGCGCTCGGCGAGCAGCGCGCGGTCGTACGCGTAAAAGGGCGTGCGGCCGACCCGGGCCGCGAGCTGTGACAGTGCCGTGTCGCCGATCACCAGTTCGTCGCCGCGAACCGCGAACGAAGCGAATCGCTGCATCTGCTCGCTCATTGCCGTTTCCCTTCCGCCAGGTCTTCGAATTCCGCGGCGAGCGCCTTACGATCGATCTTGCCGTTCGGATTGCGCGGCAACGGTCCGGACCGGACCGCGACGTGCGCGGGGACCATGTACACGGGCAGCCGCTCGCGGCACGCCGCCAGCAGTCGCTCCGGTGTCAGCGTCGCTGCGTCCTTCGGCGTGGCGACGACGACGATCGCCTGCCCGAGCGTCGGATGCGGCACGCCGAACGCCGCGCACTCGCCGACCAGTTGCGTCGCGTAAACCACTTCCTCGACCTCGTTCGGGCTGACGCGATAGCCTGATGTCTTGATCATCTCGTCGCGCCGGCCGATGAAATACAGGAACCCCTCCTCGTCCATGCGCACCGTGTCGCCGGAAAACACCGCGATCTCGGGCAGTACCAGCCCGCTCTCGCGCCCCGGCAGCGGGCGATAGCGCTCGGCAGTTTTCTCGGGGTCGTTCCAGTACCCCATGCCGACCAGCGCGCCGCGTTGGACCAGTTCGCCGGGCTCGTTCGGTGCGCACGGCGTACCGTCTTCGCGCAGCACGAGCACCTCGGCGTTAGGGATTGCCTTGCCGATCGAGTCGGGCCGGCGATCGACCTCCTCCGGCGGCAGATACGTGGCGCGAAAAGCCTCGGTCAGTCCATACATCAGGAAAACACGTGTCTTCGGCAGCGCGGCGCGCAACGCTTTCAGCGTCTCCAACGGCATTCGGCCGCCTGTGTTGGCGATGTAGCGAAGATGCTCGGTCACCGTCGGCGGCCATGGCAGTTGCGTGAGTTGGATCCACAGCGGCGGGACCGCAGTCAGGCCGGTGACTCGCTCGCGCACGAGTGCGTTCAGCACATCCTTCGGCAACAGGTAGTTGAGCAGCACCGCGCGGGCGCCGACGTGAAACGCCGTGGTCAACTGGCTGAAGCCGGCGTCGAACGACAGCGGCAGCGCGGCGAGCAGCGTGTCGTCGGCGCGGTTCTCCAAATAGCTCGCCACGCTCTTGGCGCCGGCGACCATGTTCCGGTGCGACAGCACGACGCCTTTCGGCCGGCCGGTGCTGCCCGACGTGTAGAGGATCGACAACATGTCGATGTCGATGACCCGATGCCACTTCGCGGGCGGCGCGGCGCACAGTTCGTCCCATCGATGACAAGCGATCCCGGACAGGGCCGGCGGCGGTGCGGCGCCCGCGGTCAGCACGACGTGCCGAAGGTCGTGGCACTGCGCGAGCGTCTCCTCAAGCAACGCGCAGCGCTCCGGTGATGTCACTAGCGCGCGCACGTTGCAGTCGCGCAGAATGTGGCCGACCTGCTCGGCTTTCAGCAGCGGATTGATCGGCACGAACACGCCGCCGGCGGCCGGCGCGCCGAAGGCCGCGGCGACCATCTCGAAGCGCTTCTCCAAGTAGATGCCGACGCGTTCGCCGCGCTGCAGACCCAGCGCCATTAGCCCATTGGCGAAACCGCGGATGCGGTCAGCGAGTTGTGCGTAACTGAACGTCGTGTCCTCGTGAGTGAGGCTCGGTCGCTCCGGCGCCTGCTCGGCGCTGCGAAAGACCAGTTCGTGCAAGAGGCAGGCTTCCGGGGTCATCGATCGCGTCCGTGGCGGCAACGGGTGGGGACGGCTCTAATCGCTTGGGATGAGAAAGAACGTCGGGCGCATTTGATCGTGCCATCCGACATGGACGTACGGTGGCAGGGACGCGAACGATACCTGCAGCGGGCCCGCGACGAGAAACATCGCCGACCCCAGTCGGCGCGCTCCGAGGCGGGAGTGCGCCGCGAGCGACTCCGGATTGAACGCAGAGATGCGGCTGATCGTCCACCGAAAACCTTGCGCTCGAAGTTCACTGTTCGTGAAGTCCCACAGGCGGGCGAACAGTCGCCCGAGGCGAAACTCCGGCGCGACGTAGACATCGAAGTCCCACACCGAAGCGGTTGGGTGATAGCGGTAGCGGCACCGCACCTCGTCTTCGAAGTATTCCCGCTCCTTGTACCAGAGGAATCCCACGAGCCGCCCCGACTTGACGGCGGCCAGGCACTGGGCGCCGCTGCGGAAGCGTCGCGCAATGACCTCCGCAGGGCGCGGCAGCTGCCGTACGATCGGGTCGTCCGGATGCAGGCGCCGGAACTCGATGGACCGAGCGAGCCCAGGCGTGAGCTGACCGGTCGCGGCGACGGGTTGCGCGACGAAGTGGTAACTGACGAGACGCACCGTGCCGCGCGACATCCGTTCAAGGGCGCGTGCGAGCGCGTAGCAGGCGGCCGTGCCGGCGCCGCGCGTTCTGTGCAGATGCCGTATCGATGCGAACACGAGCGGCGAATCGTGCGGTGGTCAGACGCGCGTGACCCGATCCAGCAGTGTCGCCAGTTCACGGGTGCGTTGTTCACGGCTGCACGCTACGACGGCTGCCGGCGCCGGTACGCCGCCCGACGGGTCGGCGATGAACGCCGGCAGCGTCGCTGCGATCGCGTCGCTGTCGTCCAACGGCGCGATGTGGCGAACGCCGCAGCGGCGCAACAAGTCGGCGGTGTCTCCACGCGGATCCGTCAGCGCCAGAATCGGCCGCCCGGTCCGCAGGTACTCGTAGACCTTGGCCGGTATCTGTTCGTTGCAGTTCGACGCCTGCAGGACGAGCAGGCCGTCGGCTCGGTGCATCTCTTCGAGCGATTGGCGATACGGCAGCGGCGATGCCAGTTCGATCATGTCCGCAACGCCGTGGCGCTGCGCGAGCGCATGCAACAACGCATCGTGCGCCGAAGCGCGAAATCGCAGCAGCACATCGCCCGCCCGACCGGCGCGCTTCAGCGCGCCGAGCGCGGCAAACAGGTGCGTCGGATCGCGCTCGGACGGGTAGACGACGCCGCTGTGAAGCAACGTGCGGCGGCCCGGCACCAGCGGCGGTCCGGTGCTGGCGATACCGGCGTAACTCGGCTCGTCAAAGCCGTTCTCGATCACGCCGATCCGATCCGCAGCGTCGGCATAGCGCCGACGGTACGTTTCGGCCGCGCCGCGCGTGACGAAGACGCTGGCGGCCGCGTTCGCGATGGTCGTGCGCTCGATGGCCTCGAACGCGCGCCACGTCGCCGGATCGGCCGGGTAGCCGTCTTGTGCCATGGGGTCGCGGAAGTCCGCCACCCAAGGCAGCCCGCTCAGGCGCGCGACCCAGCGGCCGATCACGTGTGCGGTTGCAATCGGGTAAGTGCTCCAGACTGCGGTTGGCCGATAGCGTCGCACCAGTCGCATGGCGCTCGGGATCGCGGCCAAAGCCCAGGTTATCCAACGGTCCGGGCGCGCGAGCAGCGCGGGGTAGTGGCCGCCCACGGCGAGATGGCGCGCCGCGTCCAGTGCGAACGCGCGGTGCACGACCAGCCCGGACGGCAGTTCGCGCAGCAGGTCGTCGGACGTGCGATCGTAGGCAACCGTCGAAGCGGTGAGGATCAGGGGCTGCCAGCCATGCTGAGGCAGATACTGGGCGAAGCGCAACGTGCGTTGAATGCCGCTGCTGCCCACCAGCGGCGGAAAGTGAAAAGCGATCATGACGACACGCGGCATCGGTGTTTTCCGTAGCTCATGCAGCAGGGGCGAATGCACAATGCAGCGGCCTGATGCGCGCGAACGAGGTTTCGTGCGGTGTCCCGCATTTGCGTTACGGTCCGTATACTAGCCGGCCAGGCATTCGGCGCGAAGCCAATGTGCTTCGGCCAGCGTGAGAGGAGTCGAAGTTGAGCACGGAGGAAGTGGTCAAGCAGGTGCTTTCGAGTGTCTTGAATCTCGGCGAGCGCGTCGGTCGCTTCGACCGGACGACGCCGCTGTTGGGTGCGCTTCCAGAGCTGGACTCGATGGCCGTCGTTTCGCTTCTGACGGCTCTGGAAGAGAAGTTCGGTTTCACGATCGACGACGACGAGGTCGACGGTCGCACGTTCGCCAGCCTGGGCAACCTCGTCGCGTTCGTCGAAGCGAAGCTTGCAGCTGCCTGAGCCCGTTACGCCTTACGAAGCTTCGGCCCGCTTCGAACCCGCTCCCGGCGGGCCGCGCTTCGTGATCAGTTATCGGCCGGCGCGGCGTTCGGTTCGCGGTGTCGTCGTGGTCGCGCCGCCGTTCGCCGAGGAGATGAACAAGTGCCGACGCATGGTCGCACTGGCTGCGCGCGCACTCGCGAGTGACGGTTGGCACGTCGTCGAGACCGACCTGTTCGGCTGTGGCGATAGCGCGGGCGAGTTCGGCGACGCGGGGTGGGGGCAGTGGGTGGCGGACCTGCACCGCGTGGTCGAGGCGCAGCCCACGGCCGACGACGGGGTCTGGCTCTGGGGTGTACGCGCCGGCGCGCTGTTGCTGCCGCCGCTGCTCGAGCGATTTCCGGCGGCGCACGTGATGCTCTGGCAGCCCGCGCTGGACGGTGCGCAGGTCCTGAACCAGTTTTTGCGCTTGCGAACCTCGGCCGGTGTATTCGACAAAGCGCCTGCGCCGGACCGCACAGCGCTGCGCGAACGGTTGCTGCGCGGCGAGCCGCTGGAAGTGGCCGGGTACATGCTGTCGCCCCGCGTGGCCAATGAGATGACGATGTCCCGGCTGGATCTGCCGGCCGGGTTCCGCGGTCGCGTCGTGTGGCTCGAAGTTGCCAGCCAGGTGGGCGGTGCCCCGTCGGGACGAGCAGCGAGCCTGTTGCAGGCATGGCGTGCGCGAGGCCATGACGTCGCGTTCGAGTGCATCGAGGGCGCGCCGTTCTGGCAGACGGTCGAGATCGCCGAGGTCCCGGAGCTCGTGGAACGCACGGTCTCGACGCTTGCGCGGCGGAAGCGCGACGATGGAGCGTCCGGTGCCGCCTGAGAACATCGCGGCAGCGCACTTGCCGTACGCCGAACGCGCTGCCTGGATCGCGTGTGGCGCGGATCGGATGCTCGGCATCGTCTGCCAGCCGGCGGACGGGCCGCGGCGATCCGAGGCCGTGCTGATTGTCGTTGGTGGCCCGCAGTATCGCGTCGGCAGCCACCGTCAGTTCGTTCGACTTGCGCGGCGACTGGCTGCCGCCGGATTCATGTCGCTGCGCTTCGACTACCGCGGCATGGGCGACAGCGAAGGCAGTGCACGTACGTTCGAGCAAGTGGCCGACGATCTCGCGGCGGCGCTCGACTTCCTGAGCGGGGAATCCGACGTGTCCTCGATCGCCGTCTGGGCGCTGTGCGATGCCGCGTCGGCGGCGCTGATGTCATGCAGCGTCGACGACCGGGTCAGGCACCTCGTACTCGTCAACCCGTGGGCACGAAGTGAAGCGACCCTGGCAACGACCCACTTGAAGCACTACTACGGTCGCCGGTTGCTCGAACGCGAATTCTGGGCGCGTCTGCTGCGCGGGCGGTTCGACTGGAAGGCATCGCTGCACGGACTGCGCACGAACATCCGGCAGGCACTGACCGGTCAGGCGGCTTCCACCGGGTCGCCGTTCCAGGCGCGGATGGCTCGCGGCTGGCGCGCGTTCCGGGGACGCATCTTGCTCATACTGAGCGGGCGCGATCTCACAGCCCGCGAGTTCCTCGAGCATGCGTCCCACGACGCGGCATGGCATGGCCTGCTGCAGATGCCGAATGTTCAACGCGCCGAGCACCCGAAGGCCGACCACACGTTTTCCGAGGAGAGTTGGCAGCGATGGCTGGAGGATCAAACGGTCGACTGGCTTGCTACCGCCGTCGATGACGAGGTTCGTGTCGCGAACGCGTGACACCGCCGCACGATCGTTTGCGAGCCTGTCCTGTGTGCAGCGCCCGACGACGCAATGCGAGCACCGTCCATCGGTCCACGGACGCTGCCGGGCCGCCAATGCGGACAATCCGCGCCGCGGCTTCTTCCGCGTACCTGGTTCGCGCGATAACATGCGAAGCCGTTCGGATGCACGGATACGGCGCCGGTCGTTGTCGTGGCGCGGCGACCGGGCGCGTTGCCTTGCCTCTTGCGCCTTTCGCTCAGGGAGCAGTCGTTTGGATAGCAGCGAGGCGCTTCGAGCGTCGCTCTTGCTCGAGTGCGTGGCCCGATGACACACGAAATCGCGCGTACCGCAGGGCTCGGCTCGCGTGACCGCGCGCCGCGCAACCTGCACTTGGTTCGGGACTTCGCCCGACGAACACATTCTCCCCATGGCTCACGAGTTGCTCAGCAGGCGTGAGGAAGTCAGCGGCTCGTCGAACCGGGCGTTGGGGCTCGTCTTCGCCGTCGTTTTTCTCCTTGTCGCCGTTTTTCCGTTGCCGTTTGGGGGCGCGGTTCGTTGGTGGAGCATCGGCGTCGCTGCGGCGTTCGCAGCCGTCGCGTTCGTGCTCCCGGGCGTGCTGACGCCGCTGAACCGCGCGTGGACCCGTTTCGGACTGATACTGCACAAGATCGTCAGCCCGATCGTGCTCGGTTTCCTCTTTTACGTCGTGGTGACGCCGCTGGGACTGCTGATGCGACTGCTTGGCAAAGACCCGCTGCGGCTGCATTGGGACCAGCAAAGCCCGACCTATTGGATCGAACGCACACCGCCCGGCCCGAAGCCGGAAACCCTTTCGGATCAATTCTGAGGAGCCGTCGAGATGAGCCTTCCGCGCGAACTGTGGCGTTACATGCGCGTGCGCAAGAAGTTCTGGTTGCTGCCGATCCTGGTCGCGATGTTCGTACTCGGCGGCCTGCTGATCCTGGCCAAGGGCTCTGCGGTCGCGCCGTTCATCTACACGCTGTTCTGACGGCTCGTCGATGAACATCCTCGGCATTTCGGCCTTCTATCACGACAGTGCCGCAGCGCTCGTGCGCGACGGCGAGATCGTCGCCGCCGCGCAGGAGGAGCGCTTCACGCGCAAGAAGCACGATCCGGGGTTTCCTTCACATGCGGTCGACTACTGTCTGCGTGAGGGCGGAATCGACCTCGACGGCGTCGACTACATCGCCTTCTACGACAAGCCGCTGTTGAAGTTCGAACGGCTGCTGGAAACGTATCTCGCCTTCGCACCGCGCGGCTTCAAGTCGTTCAGCATGGCGATTCCGGTGTGGCTGCAGGAGAAGCTGTTCCTGAAGTCCATGCTGACCAAGGAGCTGAAGTCGCGCGGCAAACGGCACGACGTGGCCGAACGGATGCTGTTTTCCGAGCACCACCTGAGCCACGCCGCGAGCGCCTTTTTCGCTTCGCCCTTCGACGAGGCGGCCGTGCTGACGATGGACGGCGTCGGCGAATGGGCAACGACGTCGCTCGCGCATGGCAAGGACAACAACCTCGAGGTGTGGCGCGAGATCCACTTCCCGCACTCGCTGGGTCTGCTGTATTCGGCATTCACGTATTACACGGGATTCAAGGTCAACTCCGGTGAGTACAAGGTGATGGGCCTTGCGCCGTACGGGCAGCCGCGCTTCGTGCGGCCGATCCTCGAAAACTTGGTCGATCTGAAGCCCGATGGCTCGTTTCGCCTGAATCTGGACTTTTTCAACTACTGCACTGGCCTGACAATGACCAACGGCCGGTTCGACGAACTGTTCGGTGGTCCGCCGCGCAAACCCGAAGACAAGCTCACACAACGCGAGATGGACCTGGCGGCATCGATCCAGGCCGTGACGGAAGAAGTCGTGCTGCGGCTCACGCGCTCGATTGCGGCGTCGACCGGCCTGAAGAAGCTGTGTCTTGCAGGCGGTGTCGCGCTGAACTGTGTGGCCAACGGCAAAGTCTTGCGCGACGGCAAGTTCGAGGACATCTGGATCCAGCCCGCAGCCGGCGATGCCGGCGGTGCGCTCGGTGCCGCGCTGGTCGCCTACCACATGTACAAGGGGCAGCCGCGCCGGGCTCCCGACGGCAAGAACGACGCGATGAAGGGCGCGTACCTGGGCCCGAGCTTCGCTCAGGAAGACATCGAGCGGCGATTGCGGGCCGCCGGCGCGCGCTTTACGTCGGTCGCCGACGACGCGCTCGTCGACACCTGCGCGAAGACGCTGGCCGAAGGCAAGGCGCTCGGCTGGTTCCAGGGACGCATGGAATTCGGGCCGCGCGCGCTCGGCGGCCGCTCGATCCTTGGCGATGCGCGCTCGCCGACGATGCAGTCGGTGCTGAACCTGAAAGTCAAGTACCGCGAGTCGTTCCGGCCGTTCGCGCCTTCGGTGCTGCGCGAACGCGTGGCGGACTGGTTCGAGCTCGACCACGACAGCCCGTACATGCTGCTCGTCGCCGACGTCGTCGAGCGGCGGCGGCGCAGGATGACCGAGGCGGAGCAGGCGCTGTTCGGCATCGAGAAGCTGAACGTACCGCGCTCGGAGATTCCGGCGGTCACGCACGTCGACTACTCGGCCCGCATCCAGACCGTGCACGCCGACACGAATCCGCGCTACCACGCGCTGATCTCGCGGTTCGAGGCGCTGACCGGCTGCCCGGTGATCGTCAACACGAGCTTCAACGTGCGCGGCGAACCGATCGTCTGCACGCCCGAGGACGCGTTCCGGTGCTTCATGGGCACCGAGATCGAAGCGCTGGCGGTCGGCAACTGCTTCCTCAAGAAGGAAGAGCAGGACACGTCGCTGCGCAAGCACTACGAGACTGCGTTCGAGCTCGACTAGTGACCGGCCGACCGACCCATCTGGTTTTGGACGACGGAACCGTCTTTGAGGGAATCGGCTTCGGCGCCGATCGCGGCGTCTGCGGCGAGGTCGTCTTCAACACGGGGATGGCGGGTTATGTCGAGGCGCTCACCGATCCGTCGTACGCCGGCCAGATCCTCGTCTTCACTTACCCGCTGATCGGCAACTACGGCGTGCCCGAGCCGCGGCCCGCAGGCAGCATCGCGGGCCCCTACGAGTCGGGGCGCATTCAGGTCCAGGGACTCGTCGTTCAGCACTACGTCGACGAGTACAGCCATCACGCGGCGCGGCGTTCGCTCGGTCAGTGGCTGTGCGAGGAGCAGATTCCGGCCGTGACGGGCATCGACACGCGCACGCTCACGCGGCGGCTGCGCGAGCACGGGACGATGCGCGGTTGGCTCCTATCCGCGGATCAACCGCTCGAGGAAGCGAAAGCGCGAGCCGCGTCGATCGACATGCAGCGCGAAGTCTTCGAACGCGTGGCGCCGAGCGAGCCGATCGCGTACGGTAGCGGCGACCTGACGATCCTGCTCGTCGATGCCGGCGCCAAGGACAACCTCGTGCGTTCGCTGCTCGAGCGCGGAGTCAAGGTAGTCCGTGCGCCGTGGCACGCGCGACTCGCGCCGCTCGCGCAGCGCGCCGACGGCGTGCTGATCGGCAACGGCCCCGGAGATCCGAAGGACCTCGCACCGCTCGTCGAGCAGATCCGCGGGCTGCTCGCGGTCGGAACGAAGCCGATCCTCGGCGTCTGCCTCGGCAACCAGATCCTCGCCCTGGCCGCGGGCGGAGATACGTACAAGCTTCCGTACGGCCACCGCGGCGTCAACCAGCCGGTGCAGGACCTCTTGACGCGGCGCTGCTACGTGACGAGCCAGAACCATGGCTATGCCGTGCGCGACGACGCGCTGCCGCCGGATTGGGAGCCGTGGTTCGTCAACACCAACGATGGCACGAACGAGGGCATCCGTTCGCGCGTGCGCCCGTTCGCGAGCGTGCAGTTTCACCCCGAAGCGCATCCCGGCCCGACCGACACGGGTTTTCTGTTCGACGACTTCCTCAGGCTGGCCGGCGCGATGAGAGCCCGCTAGCGCCGCCGCGGCACAGCCATGTACGGCACCTACCTTCCACGCAAACCGCGCCGCGCGCTCGTGCTCGGCTCCGGTGCCTTGCAGATCGGCCAAGCCGGCGAGTTCGACTACTCCGGCTCGCAGGCGCTGAAGGCGCTGCGCGAGGAAGGTGTCGCCACCGTCCTGATCAACCCGAACATCGCGACGATCCAGACCGGCGAGGAACTCGCCGATCGCGTCTACTTCGTCGACGTCAACCCGGAGTTCGTCGAGCAGGTGATCGTCAAGGAGGACATCGACGCGATCCTGCTGTCGTTCGGTGGGCAGACCGCGCTGAACTGCGGCTTGGCGCTGCACGACGCCGGCGTGCTGCAGCGGCACGGCGTGCGCGTGCTCGGCACGCCGATCGCTGCGATTCGCGACACGGAAGATCGAGCGCTGTTCGTCGAGCGGCTCGCCGAGATTGGCGTCAAGACCGCACGCAGCCGGGCTTGTTCCACGCCACAGCAGGCCCGCGAGGCTGCGCGCGCGATCGGCCTGCCGGTGATGCTGCGCGGCGGCTACTCGCTGGGCGGCCGCGGCAGCGGCATCGTCGACAACGAGGAGGCGCTCGACGCGGCCCTGCAGCGCGCGTTCGCGGGCGGGGCGCAGCAGGTGCTGGTCGAGGAGTGCCTGCGTGGCTGGAAGGAGATCGAGTACGAAGTGGTGCGCGACGGTCGCGACAACTGCATCACCGTCTGCAACATGGAAAACCTCGATCCGATGGGCATCCACACCGGCGAGTCGATTGTCGTGGCGCCGTCGCAGACGCTGAACGACGAGGAGTATCAGTTGCTGCGCACGATCGCGATTCGCACCGTGCGGCATTTGGGCATCGTCGGCGAGTGCAACATTCAGTACGCGCTTGATCCTCACAGTTCGGATTACCGGGTGATCGAGGTCAACGCGCGCCTGTCGCGTTCCAGCGCATTGGCGAGCAAGGCGACCGGCTATCCGCTCGCCTACGTCGCCGCAAAGCTCGCGCTCGGTCGTTCGCTGCCCGAAGTGCAGAACAGCATCACGCGCCGTACGACCGCTTTCTTCGAGCCGGCGCTCGACTACCTGGTGTGCAAGGTGCCGCGCTGGGACCTGGACAAGTTCCGGGGTGCGTCGGTGCGCATCGGCAGCGAGATGAAGAGCGTCGGCGAGGTGATGGCGATCGGCCGCACCTTTCCCGAGGTGATCCAAAAGGCGCTGCGCATGCTCGACATCGGCGTCGACGGGCTGGACCCCGACGCCTACGACTTCGAGGATGTGCGCGATCAGCTCGCCAATCCAACGCCGTTGCGCATCTTCGCGATCGCCCGCGCGCTGCGCGACGGCATGTCGGTCGACGAGGTTCACGCGCTGACGCACATCGACCGCTGGTTCCTGCGAGCGATCGACTCGGTGGTGCGGTTAAACGAGCGTCTGCGACGCACCCCCTGGCCTCCCGCGCCGGAGCTGTTGCGACAGGCCAAGCGCAGCGGCTTTGCCGACCGCGCGATCGAGCGACTGGCTGAAGTTCCGCGCGGGACAGCGCGGCAAGCGCGCCTGCAGGCAGGCGTCGTGCGCCATGTTTCGCAGATCGACACGCTCGCGGCAGAGTTTCCTGCCGACACGAACTATCTGTACACGACGTTTCACGCGTCGCGCAGCGATGTCGCGCCGACGAAGCGAAAGAAGATCCTCGTGCTCGGCTCCGGCCCTTATCGGATCGGCTCGAGCGTGGAGTTCGACTGGTGCTGCGTGAACGCGGTGCAGGCGGCGGCAGCCCTCGGCTACGAAACGATCATGCTCAACTGCAACCCCGAGACCGTCAGCACCGATTACGACGTGTGCGACCGGCTGATCTTCGACGAAGTGAGCCTGGAAACCGTGCTCGACGTTTGCGAGCACGAGCGGCCCGACGGCGTGGTCGTCAGCATGGGCGGACAGGTGCCGAACAATCTGGCGCTGGACCTGCACCGGGCCGGCATCCGGGTGCTCGGAACGAGCCCGGAAAACATCGACCGCGCCGAAGATCGCAACAAATTCAGCAGGCTGCTCGACGAACTGGGCATCGACCAGCCGCGCTGGATGCACATGCGGGACATCGCGGATGCCGACACGGTCGTCGCGCAGCTCGGCGGATTCCCGGTGTTGGTGCGGCCGAGCTACGTGCTGAGCGGCGCGGCGATGAGCGTGGCACACGAGCCGAATGAATTCGCGCGCATCCTGGCTCGCGCACAGGACGTCTCGCCCGAGCACCCGGTCGTGGTGTCGGCGTTCGAAACGCACGCGCGCGAGTTCGAGATCGACGCCGTCGCCGATCGCGGCGAGATCGTGTTGTGGGCCATCAGCGAGCACATCGAAGACGCGGGCGTGCACAGCGGCGACGCAACGCTCGTGCTGCCGCCGCAGACGCTGTATATCGCCACGATTCGCCGCGCGCGGCGGATCGCCGCGGCGCTCGCGACAGCGCTCGAGATCACCGGCCCCTTCAACGTGCAGTTCCTCGCCAAGCACAACGCGGTCAAGGTCATCGAGTGCAACCTGCGCGCGTCGCGCAGTTTTCCGTTCGTCTCGAAGGCGACGGGCAGCAACTTCGCGCGCGAGGCGATGCGCCGCATGCTGGGATCGGCTGGACCGGTACGCAACGACAGCCTGAATCTCGATCACGTCGCGGTGAAGGCGCCGATGTTCTCGTTCTCGCGGCTGGTCGGCGCCGATCCGATGCTGGGCGTCGAGATGATGAGCACGGGTGAAGTCGGCTGCTTTGGCGACGATCTGCACGAAGCGTTGCTGCATGCGCTACGGGCCACCGGCTTCCGTTTCCCGAAGCGCGGCGTGCTGCTTTCGCTGGGACCGGTGGCGGACAAGTTTTGGTTCGCAGGCGAGGCGCGCGTCATTGCGAACGACCTCAAGCTGCCGATCTACGCCACGGCCGGCACGGCGGAGATGCTCGCCGAGATCGGCATCGCTTGCACGACGGTGGAAAAGCGCCGCGCACCGGGGCCGAACGCGATCGAATTGATCGAAACGGGCGCAGTCGACCTGGTGATCAACATTCCGCGCGAGTACGATCAGTTTGGCCGGCCCGACGGCGTGCTGATTCGGCGAGCCGCGGTGGAAGCCGGGGTGCCGCTGGTCACCGATTTGCAGCTCGCCCGTGCGGTCATCGAGGCATTGCGGGCGAAGCGGCCCGGCGACCTGCGCGTGCTGCCGTGGCAGGGTTTCGCCGCGCGCGGTGGCAGCGGATAGATGCAGTCGCGAAGCCGGTCAAATGATGTGCAATCCAACCAGCGAAGCGGGGATTCAATGAGTTGGCACGGAGCGTGGCTGGCGCCGGCCGTTGCACTGTCGTGCTTGTCGCTGGCGCTGCCCGACGGGGCGGGCGCGCAGAGCATTCCCGGCTACCCGGAGCAGGTCACCGCGTACGACCCGCGCGAAGTCGCTCTGCTGCCGAAGTACTGCGCCTACACGCAGCTGTTTCGAGATCGCGTTCCGGGTGGAAACGATCCGGCGCAGATCGCGCGCTGGCACGCGGCGATGGGCGACGTTTTCATACACATGCACCATTATTGCTACGGTCTGATGTACTTGCACCGTGCCACCGTGCTTGCGCGCAGCGCCGATGTCCGCGCGACGAACCTCAACAGCGCGATCGTGGAGTTCGACTATGTGATCGAGCGGGCGCCCGCCGACTTCGCCTTGTTGCCCGAGATCCTGACCAGGAAGGGCGAGGCGATGCTGCGGCAGGGGCGGACCGTGCTGGCGCTGGCCGAGCTGGAGCGCGCGATCGAACTGCGTCCCGACTACTGGCCGCCGTATGCCCGCATCAGCGACTACTACCGCGGCGTCGGCGAAACCGAGAAGGCGCGTGCCGTTCTTGATCGCGGGCTGGCGCGCGCGCCCGATGCCACCGGTTTGCGCCGGCGGCTCGCCGAGCTCGACGCGGCCCCCTCCGTACGGCGCGACGCCAAGGCGCGCGTCCAGTGAGCGAGTTCGCGATCGGCCGATGCGCGCGAGCACGTGGGAACCGGCACAGATGAACGACGCTAACTCGAATTCGTCCGCTCCGGCGGGCGTTCAGCCGCAGCGGTTCGGTGCCGCCGGCGGCGCGGCGGCCTTTTGCGGCCGCGTTGACCTGAGCGAAACGCTCTTGCACACGAGTCGTCCGATACGCAGCGCTGGCGTCGATGGGGCGGTCCGCGTCGAAGCGCCGGGTGTGCAGATCCACGTTGATGCGTCGCGAGTGGACTGCGACGTGCAGGAACGGACGATCACGATTTGCACCGGTGCGCCCCGCATCGCCGGAGGGAGCGATCGAGCAAGCGCTGCGGACGTGGCGCGCGAGCTGAGTCGTCGAGGTCGGATCGACGCGAGCTGGTTGCGCGGGCGCTTCGCGATCGTCCAGTTGGACATGCGCGCCAGAACGATCACGGCGGCGACCGACCGCTTCGGCGTACACCCCATCTGCTATTCGCACGAAGGCGCCACCGTTGCGTTCGCCGACCGTGCCGACACCTTGTCATCGGTCGCTTCGCAGCTGGACTGGCAGTCGCTGTACGACTACGTCTACTTTCACGTCATTCCGGCGCCGCGCACGGTGTTTCGGGACGTCGCGCGGTTGGAGCCCGCGCAGGTGGTCGACATCGGCGTAGACGGCAAGCGCCAGCGTTTCTGGTGGGAACCGCGCTTCGAGGCCGATCCGGAGGTGGGGATCGACCGCCTGCAGCGGCGTTTCATCGAGCTGCTCCAAGCGGCCGTCGAGCGCGACGTGAACACGGATCGCATCGGGTCGTTTCTGAGCGGTGGCACCGACAGTTCCACGGTGGCCGGCTTTCTCGCGCGCGTCACGGGCCGTCCGCCGCAAACCTTCTCGATCGGCTTCGATGCGGCCGGCTACGATGAAATGGCCTACGCGCGCATCGCGGCGCGTCACTTCGGCGCGGAACATCACGAGTACTACGTGACGCCCGACGACCTGGTGCGCGCCATCCCACACGTGGCCGCGCGCTACGACCAGCCGTTCGGAAATTCGTCCGCGTTGCCCGCGTACTACTGTGCGCTTCGGGCGAAGGCGGCGGGCGTCGAGCGGCTGCTGGCCGGCGACGGGGGCGACGAACTGTTCGGCGGCAACACGAGATACGTCACGCAGAAGGTCTTCGACGCGTACTACGCGCTGCCGCGCGCCTTGCGCGGCGGCCTGCTCGAACCGATTTTGCTCGGACGACAGTGGCCGCGGCGCGTGCCTCCGTTGCGCAAGCTCGCGCGGTATGTGGAGCAGGCGCGCGTCCCGATGCCGGATCGCATGGAGACCTACAATCTGCTCGATCGCTTTGGCGCGGGCTCGGTGTTCACGGATCGCTTCCTGCGCCGCGTCGATCCGGGTGCGCCGCGCGAACTGCAGCGCGCCGTGTACGGCCGTGCGCAGGCGACGTCGTTGATCGACCGCATGCTCGCCTACGACTGGCGCTTCACGCTTGCGGACAACGACCTGCCGAAGGTCACCGGGTCGACGAGCCTGGCCGGCGTCTCGGTCGGCTTCCCGCTGCTCGACGACGACGTTGTCGACTTCTCGCTGCGCCTCGTACCTGCGCTCAAGGTGCGCGGGCTGACGCTGCGGTATTTCTTCAAGGAAGCCCTGCGCGGGTTCCTGCCCGTCGAAATCATCCGCAAGCGCAAGCACGGGTTCGGACTGCCGTTTGGACCGTGGTTAACCCGGCACGAGCCGCTGCGCGCGCTCGCACGCGGTGCGCTTGCCGGTCTGGTCGAACGCGGAATCGTGAGGCGCGAACTGACGGAGGAGTTGCTCTCCGTGCGCCTGCGCGAGCATGCAGGCTACTTCGGAGAGATGGTGTGGATACTCTTGATGCTCGAGCACTGGCTCGCGGCGAAAGCACCCGACTTCGCCGTATAGACAGCCAGGGCCGTTGACCGACCCGTGAACGGCGCCCGCGCAAGCGTGGCATGGGTGTGGGCGGTGTCCGCGCTGGCGGCTGCCGGCGCGGCGTTTGGGCTGTTTCGGCTGCACGACCTGGCTTTTCTCGACTCGGATGCGGCCCAGTACCTGAGCACGGCGCGCAATCTGCTCGCCGGCCACGGCGCATCCACCGACGTCCTTTACTACGACGAACACTACCGCTTCGGTACCGTACCGGCGCCGCAGACCGTCTTCCCGCCGGGACTGCCGCTGATCTTGGCCGCGGCCTTGGCGCTCGGCGCCGATCCCGCTCAGGCGTCGGCATTGGCCGGCGTGGCCGGCTTCTGCGTCGCCGGCCTGCTGCTCGCGGCCTGCCTCGTTCGCCTCGGCGTCACGCCTTGGTTGGTGCTGTTGGGCGTGGGCACGTGGTTCACGCTTGCTCTGGCATGGATCAACGTGTTGGAAGGGCGTAGCGAGGCGGTCTATACCGCGATGACGCTCGCTAGCGCAGCGGCGCTTGTCGCGCCGAGCCCGGGCCGCGCGCGCTTGCTCGCGGCCGGATTTTTCGCCGCAGCGGCGCTGACGATCAGGTATCAGGCGGTTTTCTTCCTGGGTGCACTTGCCCTGTGGTGGTTCGTCGTGCTACTGCTACGGGCCGAGGGGCCGGGTCGATTCCGACGTGCCGTGACGGACGGCTTGGCGTTGTTCGTGCTGCCGGTCGGCGCCGCGCTGTTCATCTTTGGCAGAAACGTTGTGTTGCTCGGTGCGGCCGGCGGCGGGCCGCTCGATACGGTGCAGTCCGGCATCGGCGGGATCGACTTGCTCCGTACCGGCTGGTGGGCCTTGAGCGACCTGACCGGCGTGTCGCGCCGCTGGCTGGCCGAGGCCGGGATCGGCGTTTGGCTGCTGGCCGCCGGCTTGCTGCTGCTATCGGCGAGTGCCGTCTTCGCGCTGCGGGCGCGCAGGCCGATGCCTGCGCGCCCTGAAGCGGCCCACGCGCGCTGGTCGGGTCTGTCGTTATCGGTCGCGTATCTGGCGGTGTCGGCGGCGGGACTGGCGCTTCTGGCAGCGACTCGCGCAGGGGCCTACTTGCAAGGACGCTTCCTGGTTCCCTTTGCCCCGTTTGCCGTGATCGTCTGGGTCGCCCTGCTCGACTCGTGGCTGCGCGGCGTCAAAGGTCACATACGCATGGCGGCCGCAATCGCGGTCGTGCTGCTGCACGCCGGTCTGCTGGTCGCGCAGGTTTCCGTGGCGGACCGGCGACTTGGGGACTTGCGCTCGGATCGGCGCATCGACGTGATCCGCGCCGCGCTGAACACCCCCGTCGACGGACATACGCTGAAGGACTACCTGCAACAACGCGTTGCCGCGCGCTCGCCGGCGTTCGCCGAGCCGGCACAGCACGTGTGGCTGCTGCTGGACCGGCCCGTGCTTGGCGCAGCTGCCGCGGGCTTTTCGGCGACGCGATGGACTGCCGGGGATCTGCGGCGTCTGCAGTACTGCTACGGCGTGGAGTTCTTGCTGTTCTTCCCGCCGCTGTTCGATCCCGCGCTTGCGCACAACGCCAACCGCGAGATCTTTGCCGATCTCGCGCGCGGCGAGGTCGCTTCGTCCTTGCAGACCGTCGTGCGCACGGCGCAGGTCGAACTGTATCGCTTGGAGCGCGAAGAACAAGGAGCGCAGCCCGAGTGTTCAGCGGCGAAACGCACGCACTGAACTCAGCCGTCCGATCAGTTCGCGCTCGATGCCGGGCGGGCGACCGCAGGCGAGCCAAAGCAGCGACAGCAGCAGCGCATACGAGGCCGCCCCGCTCGCGACGGCGAGAGCGAGATGAGTGCTCAGCGGCAGGAAGCCGAGATCGGATGGCGCGACGTCCAACGATAGGGCCAGGACCGCGCGGACCACGGTAAACATCAGCGCGGCGGCGAGCAGGGGCCGCCACAACGCGCCGAGCAGGTCCGTGAAGCGCAGATCGAGGCGTCTCATGAGCACGGCGACGTTGATGGGCGTCGTGATCACGGCGACGGTCAAGCACGCCCAGGCGGCGCCGACCGCGCCGGCGTGGCTCGTCGAGCCGATCAGCGCGGGGATCAGCAGCGCCACATGCAACGCGTTGAGCAAACTCGCAGTGCGGGGTTCGCCCAGCGCGATGTACACGTACAGCGTGTTTGTTTGCAGGGCGACGACGACGCCGTAGAAAGCAAGGATCTGGATCAGCGGAATCGCATCCAGCCAATTCGAACCCAGCGCCAGCGGCACCAGCAACGCGGCGATCGCCGCGATGCCAGCGCCGGCGGGCATCGCGAAGGCTCCGATCACCGAGATCACGTTGAGAAATCCAGCGCGCAACCTCGCGCGGTCGCCGCCAATCTGGGCGTACCCCGAGTAGACGGCCCGGTTGATCGGCATCACGATCTCGGTCGTGGGCAGGTTCGAGATCTCATCCGAGATGTTGAACAGCCCCAGCGCACGCGCTCCCGAGATCCGGCCGATCACGAAGTCCGACGCCCGGCTCTTGAGAAACAGCAGGAGATTGTTCAGCAGAAGCCACTTGGAGAAGCCAATGAGCTCGCGGCGCGCATCGACGCTGGCGCGCGGCCGGTACGGGTGCATCCAGAAGCTCGCCGCCAAGGCCCAGGCGCGGCTGACGAGGATGCCGATGACGAGCGCCCAGTAGTTTCTGAGCCAAAGTGCAGCGGCGACCGTGGCGATGAACCCGGCGACTTTGACGCCGAGCGCGAAGTTGAACTCTCTATCGAACTGCATGTACTTGCGGAAGTCGACGATTCCGACGTTCTCGAAACCCTGAATGGCGATGCCGGCGGCGAGCGCCCACATGACCGGCTGCAGCCGCGCTTCCCCGTAGAAGCCGGCGGCCGGCCAGGCCAGCAGCGCCACGGCGGACGCGGTCGCGACGCCCAGAAGCGCGTTGAACGTCCATGCCGTGTCGTAGTGCGCGCGCGTCGCGTGCTGGTTCTGGATCAGGGCCGTGTCAAAGCCGAAGGCGCGCAGCAGCTCAGTCAAGCCGATCACCGACATCGCCATCGCCACCAGACCGAAGTCCTCGGGCAGCAAGATGCGGGCGAGGATCAGCGTGCTGACGACGCCGATGCCGCGTGTCACCAGGCGCGCCAGCACCATCCACGCGGCGCCCTTGGCGAGCTTTTTTGCCAACCCGCTCAAGCGATCGACCCGCTGCAGACGAGCGCAGTGCGCTCGGCGACGCCCTCGCGGACCGTTCCATCGATTGACACGCGAACGTCCCCTTACAATGCGCTGCGAATTTTGGAATTGTACGGAGAGCCATGAACACCGGTTCACTTTCGCCGCTCGTCGCAGTCGTGAATGTCGGACAGTGCGCGGGTTCCTCGAGTTGAGATCGGGCCTGCGATGTCAAAACCAGTCAGACTCGCCATTGTCGGCGGAGGAATGATCGCCGAGTCGGCTCATCTGCCTGCCGCGCTGGAGTGCCCGGCCGTCGAGGTCGTCGCGCTGGTCGACCCTGTGCGGGAGCGGATCGCACGCCTGGCGCGGCGCTTCGGGTTGGCGCCGCTGTTGGCGCAGGACGTGAGCGAAGTCGTCGGGCGGATCGACGCGGCCGTCGTGGCAACACCGAATGACACGCACATGCCGATCGCACTCAAGTGCATCGCCGGTGGCGTTTCCGTGCTCATCGAGAAGCCGCTCGCCGCCTGTCTGGACGACGGGCGCGCGATCGCCGACGCCGGCGCTGCGCACGGCGTCCTGGTGGCGCCGGGGTACGTCACGCGTTTCCGCCCGAACCTGCGCCTTTTGAAGGCGCTGCTGGATCGGAACTACTTCGGTCGCGTCCGCCGGTTCGTTCATCAGTTCGGAACCGTCGGGGGGTGGGCGCCGCTGTCCGCCTACAACCTCACACGGTCCGCGACGGGTGGGGGCGTGCTGATGGTCACCGCCACGCACTTCGTGGACCGGCTGATCTGGTTCTGGGGCGCGCCGTCGGAAGTGTCGTACTGGGACGACTCGCGCGGTGGTCCCGAAGCGAACTGCGTCGCGCGGTTCCGTTACGGAGGCGACGATGGCTTCGAGGGCGAAGCGCGATACTCGAAGACGTTTTCGTTGGCCGGCAGTTTCGTCATCGAGACCGACCGCGGGACGGTTCTGCTGGCCGACACGGACGATGCGGAGATTCTGTTCCGGCCGCACGATTCGCACGGCGTCGTGCACGCCGTCCGTGCGGTCGGCGATCACCAGGACGGCGCGCGGTCGCCGTTCGTGTCGCAACTGCAGGCCTTTGCGGATGCGTGCCGCAAGACATCCGCATTTCCCGTTTCGGTCGAGGAGTCGCTGCGGTCCCTGGAACTGGTCGAGCGCCTGTACTCGTGCCGGCAACCTTTGCCCGACGACTGGTACGGAGCCGCGTCATGAGTCGAGTCGCCGTCTTTGGAGCGTCCGGTTTCGTCGGTGCCACTGTCGTCGAGAGACTTTATGCCGCCGGGCGACATGACGTCGTTCCGGTCGTGCACAGCAGCGGAAACGCGTGGCGGGTCGCGCGACTGCCATTGAGCCTGAAGACCGTGAACCTCATGGACGCAGCGTCGGTGCGCGACGCCGTCGACGGGTGCACCCACGTGGTCAATTGCACACGCGGCGGCGACGACGTGATGCTCAAGGGCTTCCGCACGCTGCTGCAGGCGTGCATGGCGAACCGCGTGCAACGATTGATTCACCTGAGCAGCGTCGCCGTGTATGGAGACCCTCCCGGACCGGACAGCCAGGACGAGGCGGGCAGGACGAACCCGGCGCGCGGCAGCTACGGTTGGATCAAGCTCCAGCAGGACAACATGCTGGAGCGCGCTGCGCGCTCCGGACTGTCCTGCGTGGCGCTGTGCCCGCCGAACATTGGCGGGCCTTACTCGTACTTCCTGCTGGCATTGCTGGCGGCGCTGAACGGCGGCCGCTTTGCGCTCGTCGACGGCGGACACACGCCGTGCAACCTGGTCGATGTCGCCAATCTGGCGCTGGCGATCGAACTGGCGCTTGAGCGCGGCCCGGAAGACGGTCGCCGCCTGTTCATCACGGACGACGATGCCGCGACGTGGGCTTCTGTGCTGGCCGAGCTTCGGCCGCTCGTTCGGGACGGCACGCCGCCCGTGCCTTCAATCCAGGCCGGCGTGCTGCGGGCGCTGCTCGCGGCGCAACGGCCAGCACCGGCGTCGCCCTGGCGCAGCCTGAAACACCTGGTCTCCAGCGACGTACGTGAAGTGCTTCGACGCGACCCGCTGCTGGCGCGGATCGACGCGTCGTTACGCAGGTCGGTAGCGCTGCTGGGCAGTGCTGTCGAAGAGCGATTGCGGCTGGCGATCGAAGCGCCTTCCGGAAGACGGAGCGCAGCGCAGCGATCCGACATCGACTTGCGACTGGCGGCCCAACAGCTCAGGACCGTCGTGCACTCCCCGCGACGCGCGCGCGAAACGCTGGGCTATCAGCCGCGCCACAAGTTTGCCGCAAGCATGCACGCCTTCCGCGCCTGGTATCAGTCGATGTCGGGCGCCGGCTCGCCTTTCGGCGATCTGTACGCCCGGATCGCCGCTCGCGCATAAAAGCGGCGGATCGCGTCGACCACGCTGGCAAGCTGCGTCTCGCCGAGCTCCGGGTAGATCGGCAGTGCGAGCGTCTCCCGCGCGGCGCGCTCCGCCTCGGGACAGTCTCCCGCTTGCCCGCCGAGACTGGCGAAGCACCGCTGCAAGTGCAGCGGGACCGGGTAATAGACCTCGGTGCCGATCTGGCGTGCTGCGAGATGCTCGCGCAGGCGGTCGCGATCCGGAACGCGGATGACGTATTGGTTGAAGATGTGTCTGTATCCGGGCGTTCTGCCCGGCAGTCCGACCGTGCTTTCCAGCCCGGCGGAACGGAACAGCCGATCGTAGGCATCGGCATTGCGCTGCCGCGCATGGGTCCAGGATTCCAAGTGTTTCAGCTTGACGGTGAGCACCGCCGCCTGCAGTTCATCGAGGCGGAAGTTGCCGCCGATCACCGCGTGGTAGTACTTCGGCTTGCCGCCATGGACGCGCAGCACGCGCAGCTTCTCCGCCAGCGCATCGTCGCGCGTCGTGCACATTCCGGCATCGCCGAACGCTCCGAGGTTCTTGCTGGGAAAGAAAGAGAAGCAGCCGATGTCACCCAGGCTGCCGGCTCGCCGTCCCCCCGGGGTTTCCGCTCCGATCGCTTGTGCGGCATCCTCGACGACCGCGAGACCGTACCGGCGCGCCAAGGGCAGCAGCGCGTCCATGTCGGCGCACTGGCCGTACAGGTGGACCGGCATCAATACACGCACGCGATGGCCGGTTCGGCGCTCGTGCAGCGCACCGTCCGATGCATCGCAGTGGTCGGCGATGAACCGTTGGACGGCCGTCGCGCTGAGGTTGTACGTCGACGGGTCGATGTCGCAGAAGACCGGCCGCGCACCGAGGCGCGACACGACCCCGGCGGTGGCGAAGAACGAATACGGGCTCGTGATCACGACGTCGCCCGGTCCGACGTCGAGCGCCATCAGCGCCGCCAGCAGTGCGTCGGTTCCCGAAGACATCCCGATTCCGTGCGCGGCGCCGCTGTAGGCGGCGACTTCGGTCTCGAGACGCTTGACATACGGCCCGAGGATGAACGACTGGCTGTCGCACACCTCCTCGATGACGCGCATGATCTCCGCCTTGAGCGGCCGAAACTGTGCGCGCAGATCGAGCAGGGGTACCGGGGTCCCGTTGCCAGTGCGCGATGCAGCCGTGTCCTCCATTACATCTCCTGAGCTGGGTCGATTTCGGTGAGTCGAGTGCCGTCGAACCGATAGCTGCGCGCGCACGCCGTGCAGCGCGCGCCTTCGTTCGTTCGCGGTGTCGCGCTCAATGGCAGCTGTTCCCCGCAGTAGCAGGTCCAGCCGCGTATGCGCGCAGGATTGCCGTACACGGTCGCGTAATCGGGCACATCGCGCGTGACGACCGCGCCGGCACCGACGAAGCAATAGCGGCCGAGCGTCACGCCGCACACGATGGTCGCATTGGCGCCGATCGAGGCGCCGCGCCTGACCAGCGTCGTGCGGTACTCGGTCTTTCGCTCGACGAAGGCGCGCGGATTCACGACGTTCGTGAAGACCATCGACGGACCGCAGAAGACGTCGTCTTCCAGCACGACGCCCGTGTAAATCGACACGTTGTTCTGAATCTTGCAGCCGTTGCCGATCGTGCAGCCCGGCGACACGACGACGTTCTGCCCGATGTTGACGCGCTCGCCGATCGCGCAGTTCGGCATGACATGGCTGAAATGCCAGATGCGCGTTCCGGCGCCGATCTGGCACGGCTGATCGATCACGGCGGTTTCGTGCGCGAAGTAATTCATCGCTGGACTCGGCCGGGCTGCTTGCGTTCGACGAGGACTCGTTTCATGGCGATCGGCGGGCATGACGCGAACTTGATGCGGCACCCGATTACAGCACGAACGTCGTTCGCACGGCGGGGCTCGCGGAACGCGCTGAAGATCCGGCAGCCGCGCAGCCGAATCCGCCGTCGAGCGCCGCCACACGCGTCGATAAATTTGACAGTAGGCGCCGCACATCGCTGCATCGGTCGCCTATCCCTTTGATGCGAAACGGCCGGGCCGCGAGGCACGGATATTGCAGCAGGCGCATGTCTTGAAGCGCATCACTTTACTGAGGAACAAGCACATGAACAAACCCTCGTTCGCCGACGTACGGTCCTGGCGCAACCGGACGCGGCGACTCGTGGTCGGCGTCGGGCTTCTGTGTGCGGCTGCCGTGGCGCATGCCAATTTGTCCGACGACTTCCAGCGCGCAGACGGCGCAGCTTTGGGCAACGGGTGGATCGAAAAGACGCCCGCCGCGTTCTCGATTCAGTCGGGCGCCGTCGCCAAAGTTGCCGCCGGCAACGGTTACTTGGACAACCTGGTGTATCGGCCCGCCGTCGAGGACGTGCGCGATGTAGAAGCGTCGGTCGAACTGCGGCTGCTCGCAGCCAGCCCCGGCTATCCGCAGATCCACGTCCGCATTCAGTCCGCCGGTGCGGCCCTTGCAGGCTGGCTGGACAGCTACATCCTGTACGTCGACGGCGACAACACCAGGGCCGTTCTCGGACGTCAGCGTGGCAGCGCGTTTGTCGCACCGCTTGCGACGATCACGATCGCGCCGGCCTTGAACACTGTGGATACATTCCGCCTGCGTTTGCGCGCGGTCGGCACGTCACCCGTCCAGCTCGCAGCGTTCGTTGAGCGCTTGGCCGGTGGCAGTTGGCAGGTGATTGGTCAGGCCGCCGTCAACGACCTCGCGCCCGACCGGATCACGGCTGCGGGTGCGGTGGGTTTCTCGGGCTACATCGAGACGGCGTATCGATACGACAACTTCGTGCGGACCAACCTGACGAGCCCGCCGCCGACGGATCCGACTCCGCAACTCGCGTCATTGGCCCCGCACTCCGCCACGATCGGTTCAACGGCGACGACTGTGACGATCCGCGGATCGAACTTCACGTCGTCGTCGGTGGCGCGCTGGAACGGACAACCGCGCACGACGACCTTCGTCTCGTCCTCAGAGCTTCGGATGAGTTTGCTGGCGGCGGACCTTGCGTCGGATGCGATCGGCGCCGTCACCGTGGCAAACGGCGCGGTGCTGTCGGCGCCGCTGAGTTTCTTCGTGCTGCCGGCGACCGATACGGTCTTTTTCGACGGGTTCGACCGAGGGCCCGCGCAAGATGTCGGCAACGGATGGATCGAGAAGATGCCATCGGCATTCCAGATCCTTGCGGACGGCGTGCTATGGGCTGACGATACGGCGCCGTTCGACTTTCACGACGCGATCGTTTATCGGCCGCTGAGCGAAGCGCAACTGGATGTCGAAACCGGCGTCGAGTTCACGCGGGCCGCAGGCGCGCGTTTCCCGCAGGTGCACGCGCGCATCCAAGGCAATACGGTCGGCCTCCCGGACACGCTGCACAGCTACATTCTGTACGTGGAGGACGGCATCTCGCCGACCCAGTTGGCGATCGCGGTACAACCGCCCGTATTCAGCGAGGGCGAGTGCATCATCCGCCTGATTCCGCTGCCGTCCGTTCCGGCGGCCGGCGTTCGTTACCGGCTGCGGTTCCAGGTGCGCGGCGTGTATCCGGTTCAATTGACCGGCATCATGGAGCGGTTCAATGGCGGTGCGTGGGAACCTTTTGCGTCGGGTTCGGTGCTGCACGACGCGAACACGGTCGACGCCGGCTATTACTGCCCCTACACGGCAGTTCCCGCGCCGATCTCAACGGCTGGGTCGGTGGGGGTTGCCAAGTGGTGGGATCGCGTCGATGGCTACGACAACTTCTACTGGCGCGGTATGGCGCCGGGCGCCGTTCCGCAGTTGACGGATATGTCACCGACGAACGTCATGGCGGGTTCGGGCAGCTTCGTTCTCACGGTCAACGGCTGGAACTTCACTTCCGGATCGACGGTGCGATGGAACGGCAGCAACCGGCCGACCGTTTTCGTGTCGTCGACGCAGTTGCGGGCGACCATCTCGGCGACCGACGTGGCGGCGGCCGGCGCCGCAGCCGTGACCGTGTTCAACTCCGGCGCCGGCGGCGGTGTTTCGCCGCAGACGCTGGTCTTTACGATCAACGCGCCTGGGCAGACGCAGTTCAGCGACGACTTCGGGCGTGCGAACGGGGATGCGCTTGGAAACGGTTGGATCGAAAAGTCGCCGGCGGCGTTCGCACTCGAGAACGGTCGTGCGCGCAAGCGGCCGCTGACGGTCGGTTATCGTGACAGCATCGTCTATCGCCCGGCCAGCGAGGATCTGCTGAACAGCGAAGTCAGGGCCGAACTTCGGTTCGTCAACGCCAGCATCGGCTACCCGCAGCTGTTTTCGCGGGTCCAGGGTGCGACCGCCGCCTTGGGTGGACAGCTCGATGCCTACATTCTGTACGTAGACAACAGCCCCACGCGGGCCATCCTCGGGCGCCAGAACGGCACCGCGTTCGTCAACGCCCTGGCAACGCTGAACCTGTCTGCGCCGCTGAATACGACGGACACGTTCCGTCTCCGACTGCGCACGACCGGTACGACGACGGTGCAACTCGAGGCGTTCGTCGAGCGGCTGGACGGCGCGTCCTGGACCGTCATCGGGCAGGCGACGGCGAGCGATTCTTCGGCACAGCGCATTGCCAACGCCGGCGCTGCCGGTTTTGGCGGCTATGTCGAGGACTTCTACAGTTACGACAATTTCGCCGTCATCAACCTGAACTGAAGCGACGCGGCCGGACACGTCCGGCCGCCCGCGCGCCCGGTCAGCGCCGCGCCAGGCGTACGCCCGTGTACAGCCGCATCAGTCGGCCCCCGAATGGAGGCACGGCGATTTCATCTTGCACGTCGAAGTGACGCTTTAGCGCAGGCAGAAGACGCTGGCGGCGGTCGGCGTATTGCTGTGGGTTTTCGCCGGTCGAGATGCGCAACGCGAGGTCCCACAGCGGCGAAGCGCCCGGGGTCGCGACCACGACGATTCCGCCCGGCCGCAGTACACGAGTGAGCTCCATGCACGCGCGGTCGATGTCGTCCACGTACTCGATCGCGCTGACCGAGACGGCGCAGTCGAAGTACCCGTCCGCATACGGCAGCGCCTCCGCGCTGGCGGTCGCCAGAGTGGCGTGGACGCCGTGCTTGCGCAGCACGTCTTCGACTTGGCGCGGCATCGGATGCGGATCGATGCCGTACAGTTCGCCCGCGCGCTTGGCGAGCTCGGGCATGAACACGCCGCTACCGTAGCCGATCTCCAGCAGTCGATCGAACCGCGCAGACCCCAGCAGTCGGCGGATGAGCTGGAATCGCACGCGCTGCACCGAGCCGATCAGCGGACGATAGTTCCAGTCGGCATGGTCCACGGGACCCGTGCGGATGAGGGCGGACGGCGGTAGCAGCGCCAGGGAGTCCGCGTTGTTGGACTTTCGCATCGAGAATCTCCAATCCGCTCGGGGCGCCCAGGGGGGCATCAAGTGACCCGGATCGCTTCGAGTGCCGCGAGCTCAACCGGCGCGCGTTGGGGCCGCCGGGTCAACACGTTGCGCTTGCCATAGGAACTCGACAGTCTTCTTACGCCATCCCGGCACGGAATCGCGGCCGGGTTGCCAGCCGTTGCCGAGGTAAAACATCCGCGCTTCGAGGTTGTCCGCATCGACGATCACGCGAACGACATTCACGCCGCGCGCACAAAGCTGCGCCATCGCGGCGGCCAGCAGATCCTGGCTGAGTCTCAAGCGCGTGCGCAGCATGAACTCGCGCGATCGGTACTGCGGCAGCACGCCGAAGGACAGTAGCTCGCCGGCACGATCGCCCGGATCGGTAGGGGGCATGGTCCGCATGATCTGCACCGCCTCCCAGATGGCAGCGACGCGCCGCGGCGCTCGCAGCACCGACTGCAGCATGACGCGAGCGAGCGGGAAAAACGCCTTGCGCAGCCCCTGCCGCATGAAGCCGGACGAATCGTGCGTGGCGACGATGAATCCGGCCGGTTGCTCGTCGACGTACGCGACATGACCGCAGATCAACCGCAGGCGCGGCAGCGCGCTGTAATAGAAGCCGGCCATGAAGTCGTGGCCCAGCAGTGCAACGGGGCTGTGCGGCAGCAACATGGCGTGCAACCACGCCATATCGGCCGCCAACGCCGCCGTGTCCCGATCGCCGAAAGGCACTAGGCGGCAGCGTGGATGCGTGGCGCGGGGCTGCGCCGAAGCGTGCTTTTCGGGCGCGCTCGCGAGCGCGGCCGGCGACGATTCAGGTCCCATCCGTCGGCGGCCTCACGCCACCCCGCGCTGGGGCGCGGCCGCGAAGTTCGGTTCCAACCGCGGCAAGGGGCCGGCACCGAGGCGCAAGGCGTGCTCACGCATCGTGATGACCTCGTAGTGTCGTGCCATCTGATCGAGGCACTCGGCAACCAGGTCGAGCTTGTGCTGGCGCGGCAAGTCCATGCCGGGGAAGAAACGCAACGCGGTCGTGTCCTCGGCGCCGAGGAAGTCGAGCGGGTGAAGGAGCATCGACGGTGCCGTGCGCGTCAGGCGGCACATCGTCAGCGCGGCGGAAAAGTACACGCGGGCTAGGGCACGCGAGAATTTGCTCAGGTAAAGCACGTAACTCAGGTGCATCGGCACCTTGAGCAGCGGCATCGTCGTGACCGGTATCTCAAGCAATTCGGACGAGTCGAGTCTCCAGCGAAACGGTTTGACGGGGCGCATCGCGTCGGCCAGCGTTCCGAACAGCGCCTTGCGCTGTTCGCGCTCCTCCTTGCTGAGGTTGCTGGTCGCGAAGAAGTAGGCCCGTGCGAGCGGGTTGAGCACGTTCGGGAACACGGTGGCGTCGTATTCGTACCCACGGCGCGCCAGCACGCGCAGCGTCGTCGCGGACAGGCTGAAGCCGGGTCCGCGAAAGCCACGCGGACGCACGCCGGTGGCGCGCTCGATGTGCTCCTCGGCGCGCGCCAGCTCGCCGTCCAGATCGCGCTCGGAGTACAAGTGCAGCCATGGCTCGTGGCGGAAGCTGTGATTGCCGATCTCGTGGCCGGCGTCCGCGATGGCGCGCAGGGCGTCACGGTTGGCCTCCAGCGCAGCGTCCTGGCCGACCACGAAGAACGTGATCGTCAGCTTGCGCGCCGCGAGGAAGTCGAGGATGCGCGGCACGGCGACGTCGAGATAGCTCGGGTACTCCTGCCACTGCGGATCGCCGTGCGTCTTCTGATAGGACCACTGGTTGTCCAGGTCGAGCGAGAGGCTGGCGTAGGTGTCCACGACGCGTCATCCCTGCGGATCGAGGCGGACGGGCACGCCGTTCGATTTCAACGAGCGCTGTGCGGCGTCGAGCACACGCACGACGCGCAGTCCGTCGCGGCCGTCGCTCAAAGGCTGCTTGCGCGTCATGACGCAGTCGAGAAAGTGCAGGCACTCAAGCCGCAACGGCTCGCCGACCTTGATGTAGGGCACCGTGATGTCGCCGAATCGCAGACCCATGTACTCGGCGAACGTGTCGTAGTCCGCATTGATGCGCGCGCCCTTGTCGTAGATGCGCAGCTTCTCGTTCGGGTCGAGATCGTCAAAGACGGCCATCTTGCGGCTACCGACGACGGTGAGCTTGCGCGTCTTGTGCGGGTCGAGCCAGCTCACCTGGATGTGCGCCATCGCGCGGCCGCCGAAGTTCAGACTCAGGAAGACCACGTCCTCGATGTCTTTCTGCAGGTAGCACTGGCCGCGTGCCGACACGTCCGTGGGCTCTCGGCCGAGCATGTACAGGATCGACGAGATGTCGTGCGGGGCGAAGTTCCACAGAGCGTTCTCGTCTTCGCGGATCGTGCCGAGGTTCAGCCGCTGGCTGTAGACGTAATAGATCTCCCCGAGTTCGCCTCCGACGATCATGTTCCGAAGCCGCTCGACGACGGGGTGGTACTCCAGCAGGTGCCCGACCATCAGGATGCGCTGCCGCTCGGCGGCGATGCGGATCAACTCCTCGGCGTGCGCCACCTCCAGCGTGAATGGTTTCTCGATGTAGACGTCCTTTCCGGCTTCGAGCGCCTGGCGACCGAGCGGATAGTGCGTCGGGCCGTTGGTCGCGATGACGACCGCATTCAGATCGGGATCGCGCAGCAGCTCGCCGAAGTCGCGCGTCATCCGCGTCGACGGATACTGAGGCGCGAGCTGGTCGAGCTTCTTCTGATCGAGGTCGCACACGTAACGCAGCCGCGCGCGCGGTATCTGCGCGTAGTTGCGCACCAGGTTCTTGCCCCAGCCACCTGCACCCACCACCGCCACTTCAATCATCGCACTGCTCCAATGCCGAGTCGGAACTGTCGTCGAATCCGTATCGCATCCGCTACCGCTGCATGGCGAGGACCGCGTCGATGGTCCTTTCGGCCGCGTCCCCGGAACCGAACGGTGAGCCGGCCTGGCGCATCGCCCTGTCGGCATCGAACGGGGTGCGTGCCCAGTGCTCGACGGCGGCGCGAATCCGCCCCCGCGACGTGCCGGCGACGAGGTTGCCGCCGGCGGCGACGGTCTCCTCCCACTCGGTCTCCTCGCGTAACGTGATGCACGGGCATCCGACGAAGAACGCCTCCTTCTGCAGCCCCCCTGAGTCCGTCAACAGCAGCCGCGAGCACTTGAGCAGTCGGAGCATGTCCAGGTAGCCGAGCGGCGCGATCAGACGCAGGTGCGGCGCCGCAGCCCAATCGGCCAACTCCGTACGGATCACTCTCTCCGTGCGCGGGTGTAGCGGGACCACCACCGGCCATGCCTCGCAGGCGAGTTCGTTGAGCACGTCCAGAAGCCCCCGCAGCGCCGGCGGCTCGGTGTTGTCGGCGCGATGAATGGTGGCCACCGCATACCGGCCGGGCTGCAGGCCGAGTTCCTCGACGATGCGCGAACGCTCGTTCGCCAGCGTCAACGCGTGCCGCACTGAATCGAGCATGACGTCGCCGACGAATACTGCGCGCGGTCCGAGTGCCTCGCGCTCCAGGTTGCGCATTGCCGTCGGGGTCGGCGCCAACAGCAGGTCGGACAGATGATCGGTGGTGACCCGGTTGATCTCCTCGGGCATCCGACGGTTATGGCTGCGCAACCCAGCCTCGATGTGGACGACAGGCACGTGCAGCTTCGCCGCAGCAAGTGCGCCGGCGACCGTCGAATTGGTGTCGCCGTAGACCACGACAGCGTCGGGCCGGCGTTCCAGCAGCAGCCGTTCGATGGCCTCGAGCATGCGCGCGGTCTGCGCGCCGTGAGTGCCCGAACCGATCTCCAGGTCGATGTCGGGCGCCGGAATCGCAAGCTCACGAAAGAACACGTCGGACATGCCCGGGTCGTAGTGTTGTCCGGTATGGACGATGAAGTCCTCGATCGGCACGCCCGAGGCGGCGCGGCGCGCGATCGCCCGGCAGACGGCCGCGAGTTTGACGAACTGGGGGCGTGCCCCGACGATGCTCATCATGCGCATGCGCCGCCCTCCGTTCAGAGCGCAGCACCCGCCGGTGCGGCGATCGACGCAGCGGCCGTGGGTTCGTGGCGGAATGCGCCTGCGTGCACGGCGAAGAAGCTGTTGACGTTGCGAATCACCTCGTTGTTGTTGAGCGTGTTGCTCACGAACTGCGCGCTGTTGAGGACGAAGAAGTTCGGGTGCCGTGTCGTCGTGCGCGGAACGATCGACGAGTAGTCGAGTACCTGCAGCGGCTGAACCTTGACGGCGCGATTGATGTGAATCGACTCGATGCCGACGCGATCCAGGTCTGGAAACATACTGCGTAAGCCGGCGAAGAACGACGTGCGGATCGCTTCGTCGTCGGCGCGCAGCAGCGCATCGTCGGACAGCACGTACTTTGGCAGGTACGTTACGTGCAATCCGTTCGTCTCGGCGTGGTCCACGACATTGCTCGTTCCGATGATGCCGGTAAATGGAATCGACTCGTCGCCGATGTTCAGCACGTAATAGGGAACGAGCGGTTGGCGGGTGATCAGCACCATGCAGATCACCCCCAGGTATTCGACATCGCGACCCGGCTGAGTCACGTCCACCAGCCCGGGATCGGCCACTTGCCGCAGCACGTTGACGGGTCCCGTGAAAACGACCTTGTCGAAGCGCTCCAGCCGACCGCCGGCCGTCACCGCGAGGCGGCCGTCGGTGTCCGGCGCGATGCGCGTCACTTGCACGCCCAGCTCGAGACGGCCGCCCGCTGCGGCTAGCCGCTCCAGCAGGCGCTGGAACACGGCGCGATAGCCGCCCGACACGTATCCGAGATGCTCGCGCTGCGCGGTCGCATCGCGCGCAGAGAATAGTCGCTTCACGTACGTCCAGATGAACACGGCCGACACGCGTCGGTAGTTCTCGCCGAGTTTGGCGAGCAGCAACGGTTTCCAAAACTTCTCGAAGGTGGCCCGCCCCGATGTTCGCAGCAGCCAGTCTTCGACGCTGATCTTCTCGAGGCGCCGCCAGTCGCTGATCCGCGCCGCATACAGGATCGTCAGCGCCAGGCGAAGCTTGCTGACCGGGCCTAGCGGCGGGAACCGCAGAAAGTCGATGTTCGTGCTCAGCGGGTAGAAGCGTCCATCCACGTAGTACCCGGTCTGGGTCGGGCGCCAGCGCACGCGGTCGGCGAGGCCGAGATCGCGAATGAAGCCGAGCAGCTGCGCGTCCGAGGGCAGGATCACATGATAGAAGCGATCCCACACGCAGCCGCCGAAGTCGTGCCACGTCGCCAACCCGCCGGGCTGATGCGCGCTCTCGAAAACGTGAACGCGATGCCCGAGGTGCGCCAGGCGATCAGCAACTGCCAGCCCGGTCAGTCCGCCGCCGATGATCCCGATGCGCATCAACGAACCTCGGCGAACGGTCATGGCGCCGGGACGGCGACGGCCGGCGTGGCCGCATAGGCGACGCGCGCCTTACGCTGCCACTCGATCGTCCGGCGCAGCCCGTCGTCGAGGCCAACCTGTGCCCGCACGCCGAGCAGCTTCTCGCACAAGGAAACATCCGGCACACGGCGCCGCACGTCCTCGTACTTCTTGCCTTCGACAAACGAGTCGTACGGAACGAACTCGACCTGCAACTCGCCCGGCGTACCCGACAGCGCCTTGATTCGGCGCGCCAGTTCTAGGATCGTGATCTCGTTCGTGCTGCCGATGTTGATGACCTCGCCGTTCGCTTCGTTCCGCAGTGCAGCCGCGTAGATGCCAGCGACAGCGTCGGTCACGTACGTGAAACTCCGTGTCTGCAGGCCGTCGCCGTGGATGGGAATCGGTTTGCCGTCCAGCACGCACTCGATGAAGACCGCCTGCGGGCCGGCCCACCAGCTCAAGTGCTGTTTCGGTCCGTACGAACCGAAGAAACGCAAGTTGACGACCGGGAATCCGTATGCGTCCTGATATGCGAATCCGAGGTGCTCGTCGAACAGCTTCGAGACCGCATAGGCCCAGCGCGGCGACTTGGAGGAGCCGATCACGCAATCGGATCCGGACTCGCTGAACGGCAGCGCGGGGTTCCGTCCGTACACGTCCGAGGTCGACGCGAGTACGCATTTGCAGTGGAGCCGGCGTGCCAGCTCGAGGACCCTCTCGGTGCCGGCGTAGTTGATCTTTAGCGTGTCGATCGCCTTACCGTAGCGTGGGATCTTGAATGCGGCCAAGTGAACGATGCAGTCGACGTCGTCGGGCACATCGTCGAAGGCGCTGGCGACGGTGACGTCTCGCTGAACAAAGCGGAATCGCGGATTGTTCGCGTGCTCGGAGAGATTCTCGCGACGACCCATCGACAGGTTGTCGAACGCGATCACGGCGTGGCCCTCGGCCAGCACGCGATCGACGAGGTTCGAGCCGAGGAATCCGGCTGCGCCGGTGATGAGAAACGTTCGTTGCTTGGGGTTCATTGAAGGCCGGTTGCGTCGTGGAGCGGCGTCGTGGACTGCGGTCGGTTCTATGCGCGGTGCGCGCAGTCGACGGGGTGTCTGTCGGCGGCGGCGCCCGGCGCCGCCACCAAGTCGGCGGATTCCGCGTCGCGACGCGCACGGCTGGCGATGGTCGAACCGAGGAAGAACAACTCCTCGAAATAGTTCTTCGCCTGCAGCGCCAGCGTGCCGAGACCGAGCAACTGGATCGACAACATCAGCGACAGCAGCCCGACGACAAACGTATGCGGATAACGCTGGTAGGCCTCCGCGATGGCTGCGCCAACGCGGTCGCCTTCGATCGGCCCGATGTCCAGGTACGCGTCGATGAAGTGCATCACCATCCAGAAGTTGGTCCACAGTGCGAACAGCAGCAGCAGCAGACCGGGCAAGACCAAGAACATGAACGGCCGAAAGACAAAACCGGACAGCACGGTCGCGAGCGTGTGTCGCAGGATGCGCATGCTCGAGCGCCGGCGCGGGCCGGCGGCGATCTGCCGGCTCCAGTCCAGATGAGCGGGTACCTGCGCGATTCGCCCACGCAGGATCATCGACTTGTAGATGACCTCCGGCATCACTTCCATCCCGACCGCTCGCAGGACCAGGTCGTGCGCAAACTTGGCTTCGTGGGCGCGCACCATGCAGGTAAGCGTGGACAGGTTGCCGTGGGCGAAGAAGGATAGGAAGCGGTTGGCCCAAACGCTGAGCAGCCGGCGCAACCAGGGAACATTCGAGATGCTGCCGCCCGCCATGTACGGTGACGCGAGAACGATCTGCGCTTTGGTCTGCCGGATTCGTTCGAGAAGCAGGCCGATGTGCTCCGGCGAGTAACTCAGATCGATGTCCATCGTGATCACGTACTCTCCGCGCGCCTGCGCGAATCCCGTCCGGAATCCGTGACCGAGACCCAGGTTGATCGGATGGTGGACCACCCGAACGTTGTCGTAGCGTTGCTGCTGCGCGTCGGCGATTTCGCCGGTGCGGTCCGAACTGCCGTCGTTGATGATGAGTACTTCGAACCGATAGTGCTGCTCGAGCGTGCCCAGATACGCCTGGATGGCAGCGAGGTTCTCTTCCAGGACTGCCGCCTCGTTGAATGCGGGCAACACCACAGTGACCAGCGGGCGCGGATCGGGCATCGACAAACCTTCCTGCGGAAGTCTCGGCTGACGAGGTGCGATTGCGGCCGAGGCGGGGCGAGCGGCCGAGTCGAACACGAAAACGAAAGTAGTGTAGGCATAAACATTGGGCCGTGAAAGCGCGGGATCGCCTCTTGAGTCCGACAATTCCCGCTGCCGACGGGCGGACGAGCCGTTGCCAATGCGGTCCACCCGGTGTAATAGGAAACGAACGATGCGCGGGCGCCGACCTGCGGCGGCTTGGTGCGGACGACCGGTCGGGCGACGGTGGCGGCTGCGGCCGGACAGGTTGCCGATGCCCTGCCCGCTGCTGGTAGAGTCGGTACGGTTGAAGGCCTGCCCGCAAGCGCTGCTCGATCAGACAGAGAGTGTGTTGATGGAACCCGTCCATGAAGTGTTCGAGATCGTCGTTCGTTTGGCGAAGGAACTCGCCGCCGACGCCGGATCCGACGTGCCACAGGCGATCGATCGGGACACCAAGCTGTTCGGTGCGTCCGGACTGTTCGATTCGGTCGGCCTGGTATCGCTCGTGCTGGCTATCGAGCAGGAAATCGCCGATCGCTTCGGCGTGAGCGTGGCGTTGGCCGACGAAAAGGCGCTGTCGCAGAAGCACAGCCCTTTTCGCACCGTCGGCGCGCTGACCGATTACGCAGTCGGGGAGATCGAGGCCAGACGTGGTTGAAGCGGCGCCCGTCACACTTGTTACCGGCGCGCGCAAGGGCATCGGTCGCTTCTTGGCGGAGCGCTACCTGCAGGCGGGTCACCGCGTGGCCGGTGTCAGCCGTGCTTCGTCCGACCTGAAGCACGATGGCTACGTGCACTTCGAGGCCGACATCGCCGACGAGCGAGCAGTGCGTTCGCTCGTGCAGGACATCGTGAAACGCTTTGGCGGGCTGGACAACCTGATCAACAACGCCGGGATCGCCGCGATGAACCATGCGCTACTGACGCCGGCAGCAAGCGTCGACCGGATCCTGCGTACCAACGTGCTTGGCGCGTTCATCGCGGCACGCGAGGCGGCGAAAGCGATGCAGCGCAGGCGGCGCGGACGCATCGTCAACTTCTCGACCGTCGCAGTGCCGCTCGCGCTCGAAGGCGAGGCGGCCTACGTCGCCTCCAAGGCCGCAGTGGAAGGGCTGACACGCTCGCTGGCGCGCGAGTTGGCCCCCTTTGGCATTCGCGTCAACGCGGTCGGTCCCACGCCTGTCGAGACGGATCTGATTCGCTCCGTGCCGCAGGACAAGATCGCTGCGCTCGTGCAGCGTCAGCCGATTCCACGGCTCGGAACGTTCGACGATGTGGCCAATGTCGTCGACTTCTTCCTCGCGCCGCGCAGCGACTTCGTGACAGGGCAGGTCGTCTATCTGGGAGGCATCGGCTGATGCACATCGATTTTCTTCTCGAACGGTTCCGCGCCGCCGGCAAGGCGCCGGCGATCGTCTGGGAAGACCGCGAGTACGGATATGACTGGTTGCTCGAGGCGATCGCGGATGCGACCGCTCTGCTCGAGCGCGAGCGCGTAGCGCCGGGCATGGTCGCCTCCGTCGAGGCTGACTTCTCGCCGCGTGCGGTGGCGCTGCTGCTCGCGCTGATCGAGCGCAGCGCGATCGTTGTGCCTCTGACGTCGTCGGTCGAGGAAAAGAAGCCGGAGTTCGAGCAAATCGCCGAGGTCGAGCAGCGGCTGTGGATCGACGCCGACGACACGGTTCGCTTCGAGCGGCTGCCGCGCGACTCAACGCACCCGCTGTTGCGGCAACTCAAAGAGCGCGGCCATCCTGGACTGGTGCTGTTCTCGTCGGGCTCCACGGGCAAGAGCAAAGCGGCGCTGCACGACATCGTGCCGATGCTGGAGAAGTTCAAGGTGCCGCGCCACACCAAGCGCACCATCACGTTCCTGCTGTTCGATCACATCGGCGGCTTCAATACGCTCTTCTACAACCTGTCGAACGCCGGTTGCGTGATCACGGTTCCCGACCGCCGTCCCGAGACGGTCTGCCGTGCGATCGAGAGGCATCGCGTGCAACTGCTGCCGACGTCGCCGACGTTCCTGAACCTGCTGCTCGTCAGCGAGGCTTGGAAGTCGTACGACCTGTCGTCGCTGGAGACCGTGACGTACGGCACCGAAGTGATGCCTGAAAGCACGTTGCGCCGCTTCACGCAAGCGTTCCCGCGCGTCAACATGCTGCAGACTTACGGCCTGTCCGAAGTCGGCATCCTGCGCTCGAAGTCGCGTTCTTCGGACTCGTTGTGGGTCAAGGTCGGCGGCGAGGGTTTCCAGACGCGCGTCGTCAACGGCATGTTGGAGATCAAGGCGCAGTCGGCGATGTTGGGATACCTCAACGCACCGAGTCCGTTCACCGAGGACGGGTGGTTCATCACGGGCGACGCGGTCGAGGTCGACGGGGAATGGCTGAAAATCCTCGGGCGCAAGTCGGAGCTGATCAACGTGGGCGGGGAAAAGGTCTATCCGGCCGAGGTCGAGAGCGTGCTGCAGCAAATCGAGGGCGTCGAGGACGTCGCGGTGACCGGGCTGCCCAATCCGATCACCGGACAGATCGTGTTCGCGCGCGTCAAGCTGAAGCGCCCCGAGGATCTCGCTTCCTTCCGTGCGCGCATGCAAAGCTACTGCCGTGGCAAGTTGGAGCGCTTCAAGATCCCGCAGAAGATCGAACTCGTCGACGGCACGCTGCACGGCGAGCGCTTCAAGAAGATGCGGCGCGTCTGACGGGCCCGGTCGATTGCGTTTGCGGCTTCGTGTGACGGCATCCGCATGAAGCAAGCCGGCCGAATCGTCCGTGAACGCGGAACCGAGGTTCGTTACGAGCAGTTCGAGCCGCCCGGCGCGATTCGGGTCGCAATGGCGATCGCCGGCTTGCTGGCTTGGCCCGTCGTGCTGCCGATGGCACTGCTCGGGCGGCTGTCCGGGTTCCTGTTTATCACCTTTGCGCAGTTCCTAGCGCTGCTGCCGCACGTCGTAGGCGTGATTTGCCGTTACGAGTACTACCGGTTCACGCTGGCGAAGTGCGGCCGCAACGTCAACGTCGGCTTCGGCAGCTACTTTCTGTATCGCGACGTCGAAGTCGGCGATCACGTGTTGATCGGTGCGTTCAACATCGTTCACCACTGCGACTTCGGCTCGTACGCGCTGACGGCCGAGCACTGCACGTTCCTCAGCGGGGCCAGTTATCACCGGTTCGACCGCACCGACGTGCCGATGGCCCTGCAGGGCGGCGAACTTCGCCGGATTCGCGTCGACGACGACTGCTGGATCGGCGCGCACAGTGTCGTGATGGCAGACATCGGTCGCGGCGCCATCGTCGCTGCGGGCGCGGTCGTCAACCGGCCGGTCGATGCGTACTCGATTGTCGCCGGCGTGCCGGCGAAACCGATCGGCGTGCGCGGCGCCGGCAGGGCAACGGCGACCGCAACGGCGCAGTGAAAGGCGTTGCACGCGCCACGCACTACGCGGTGCTGATGCCTGCTGCCGTGCTGGCGGCGGCGTCAACCGTCACGACGGTGCTCGACGCGCGCGGCGCGCTGGGCTGGCTCACAGACCTGGTGGTGCACTGGCAGTGGGTCTATTTGCTCGGCTGCGCAGCCGCTGCTGCGACCGCGACCGCACTCGATCGCGGAACGTGGCGGGCGGGCTTCGCCTGCACCGGCGTCTGTGCCATTTGCTTTGCTCAGTACTCCGAGCCGCTGCCTAACGACCGCGGCAGCGGGCCGGCGCTGAAGGTGGTCAGCGCCAACGTCTATCTCGGCAATCACGAACTCGGTCCGCTGAAAGAGTGGATCGAGCGCGAAGATCCGGATGTTGTCTTCCTGCAGGAGGTGTCCGCGACGGCGATGTCCCAGCTTGCGTTACCCGACTACCCGTACGTCGTAACCAAACGCCCGATCGAGCGCTACGGCGTCGTGCTGATGTCGAGGTATCCGCTGTCCGACACGCGCGAAGTGGAGCTGGACCCCGACCTGCAAGGGCATCGGCTCAGTTACCGCACGATCCTCCAGTGGAACGGGCGCCGAGTCTCCGTGGCCGCCGTCCACTTGCCGGCGCCCACGTCGGTGCGCTTCCACGACCGCCGCAATGCGCTGATGCGCGACACCGCGAAGTGGGTGGCATCGCAGCAAGGACCCGCCATCGTGGTCGGCGACTTGAATGCAACGCCGTGGAGCCGGCCGTTGAAACAAGCGGCAGCGCACGGATTGAAGCGCGCGACGGGCCTTGCGCCGAGCTGGCCCGCCGTGCCGGGCGCGATCGGCATGCTCAGCGGCGCGATCCCGATCGACCACGTGCTCGCGTCCGGGCACTGGTCGGTGATCGAACGCCGGCTGGGGCCTCACATCGGCTCCGACCATCGCCCGATCGTCGTCGCGTTGCGGCTGGTCCAAGCGGTCGATTGAAAGATCGACCGTGCGCCACGGTGCAGCTCAATCGGTCAACGACACCTGGGAACGCAGGTCGGCGAGCCGATAGCCACTGGTGTGCACGTAGTACCAGCCGCCGATGACGACCGTCACGAAGCTCAGTGCGTGAAAGAACAAAGACGCGGCGACGGCCTCGGCGGCCGAGATGCCGAAGGGCGCGAGCGCCAATACGTAAGCGATCTGAATTGCGCCGACGTAGCCCGGTGCGGTGGGCAACAGCAGTGCCAGCACGGTGCAGGCGAGGACGACGATGGCCGCCGACGCCGGCGCGTCGATGTTCAGCGCGACGAGGCTGATCAGATTGCAGCCCGCGATCAGCAGCCACTTGAGCAGCGACAAGACCACGACCTGCGCAAATCGCGCGGGCGAGGACAGCGCGTTCGCGCCGTCGGCGCCGGAGCGCACGTGTCCGACGATGCGCTCGCGAGCGCCGGCCGGCAGCCATTTCGTCACTCGCGACGCCAGCGCGATCCACCCGGCGGGATGCCGACCATACGCGTACAGTAGCAGCAGCGAAGCAGCGGAGAACGCGGCGACGGCTGCGCCGGCGACGCGAACCGGTTCGACGATCTCGGGCCGCAGCAGAACCACCGCCCCCAACAGCCCGACGACAACGGCCAGATCGAGCGCACGCTCGACGAACAGCGTCGTCAGGATGGGGGCGAGCCGAAGTCCCATTTCGCGAGACGCCAGCAGGGCGCGGATCACGTCGCCGAGTTGCGCGGGCAGTAGCGCATTGCTCGCATAGCCGACCATCACTGCGCGAAACGACAGTCGGAACGGAACTCGTGCGACCGGCGCGAGCAAGACCGCCCACCGCGCCGCTTTCAGCCCGTAAAAGCCCGCCAGCAGCGCGACAAACGGGGCCACCCACCAGAGGCGTGCGCCGGCCAGCGCATGAGTCAACTCGGTGAAGTTCACCGATCTGACCGCCAGGGCCAGCAGCACAGCTCCCGTAGCGATGCCTAGCCAGAATGGGAGGGACCGGTGCGCGTTCAACCGAAGCTCCGCGGTGGCACGAGTGTCGAATCGTATCAATGCCATTGGTGCACGAGGACGGTTGCCGAGTGAGCGTAGGCGGCGTCGCAGTGCCGCTGCGGGCCGGACCGTTCGCCAGAGCTGCGTACCTCCTGCGCCGCATACCGAGTTTCCGCGCGCATCGTGCTTCGCATAATATGCGCGGGCCGTGTGGCATCCTGGCATCAAGCAACTGGCATCTTGTGCAGCACGTGCCAACCGCATCGTTCGCGATTTCGTCGCGCCTGCCGCTGTCGCAGCGGCCCGCGCTGGAACGGTTGCTGTTTTTCAGCGGGCAGCAGTACAAGGTGCGCCATCGAATCGTCGCGAGCATCGAGAGCTTCGGCGCGCCGGAGATCGTCGCCGACGACGGCACGCTGCGCGTGAGGTTGTCGGGCCGGCACGACGCGCAGACGCTATTCGCGGTAAGCGGAACGTCTGCGGCGTCGCCGGTGGGCGCGATCAGTTACGTGCGCGATCGCCTCGATCGCTTGGTGATTGTGCACGTCGCCGTGGATCAGGCGTGGTCCGCGGAGGGTCGGTATGCTGATGCGCACTTGTTGCTGCGCCTGCTGCATGCGGTACGCCGAATTGCCGAAGTGACATCCGGTGTCACGCACGTCGACTTCTTCTATGCTGACGGCATGGCCCGCACGATCAAGATTGCAAGAGTCCGTCGGGACGAGTCGGGCGTGCAAAACCAAGGTGGCGGCGTGACGTGAGTGCCTCGGCGCGCGGCAGGCCCATAGTCATCGCAGCGCTGTTCGCGGCCTCGCTGGTGGTCGCTGGCTGTGGCGGCTCGTCGACCGCCGATACGCCCCCAGACGAGCAGAAGCAGCCGCCACCGCCACCGCCGCCACCGCCACCGCCGCCACCGCCACCACCGCCGGCAGGCACCTTGTCGCTGCCGCCGTTGGTGAAGCCCTGGAAGCGGACGACGAGTTCTTCCGCTCCTTCCCCGATGCCGGGGCCAACGGAAAGCGTGTTGAGGAAGCTGGAGGCCGTCAGCGTGGTGAAATCCACACCGCTGCCCGAGACGGTGAACGTGAACACGCCCGTCTGACCCACGCCAATGCCGTTGTTGGGATTGCCCTGGAGATCGGCACCCACGTCGAACTGGCCAAAGGGCGTCAGCGGTGCGGTGTCGCTGAAGGTCGGACCACCGACCAGGTCGTAATTGAGGTTGGGGAACACCCCGGTGACGTTCCGATTCGTCACGGCGTCGGGGATGTTGAAGACGACGCCGGTGATGAAACC